>WNFL01312073.1_pt2 | contig 23658 bp, 24 predicted proteins | sample 5400361 | NCBI WGS metagenome assembly WNFL01 (sample SAMN13153351, study PRJNA577476) | soil metagenome | isolation source: 40 cm soil on Douglas fir-dominated hillslope | place: USA:California | collected 2013-09-17
GGCGCTCCAGCACCTGGGTTGGATCGAACCGCTCGAGCCGCAGGAAATGCTCGGCGCTGTCGATCAGGGCCTCCGCGGGGACGAGGCCCACGATCTCGCTTCCCACCACCGGGACTCCGTAGCGCGCGGCCTCGGCCTTCACCGCCTCGAAGACCCGGAAGAGGGGGGTCCTCTTGAAGTCGGTCATGTTGATCGAGACCTGGGCCAGGTTGCGCTCCTGAAGCATCACTCCCATCGCCTTCACGAAGCGGTAGCCGCCGCTGCTGTGGCGGATGGCCTTGGCGATGCGCTTCGCCACTTCGAGGTCCGCGGTGCCCAGGTTGATGTTGTAGGCGATGAGCGGCATGCGCGCGCCGATGACGCTGGCTCCCGCCGAAGGGTGGGGAGCCGGGGGGCCGAAGTCCGGGGCCCATTGCGGGTCGCGCATCTTCTCGGCCAGCCCCTCGAACTGCCCCCGGCGGATGTCCTCGAGGTTGCGGCGATGAGGCGCGGTCGCCGCCTCCTCGTACAGGAAGACGGGGATGCCGAATCGCTCCGCGACCGCCTGACCCACCTCCCGGGCCAGGGAGACGCAGTCGGCCATGGTCGCTCCCTCGATCGGGATGAAGGGCACGACGTCCACCGCTCCCAAACGCGGGTGCTCGCCCCGATGAGCCCGGAGGTCGATCCGCGCGAGGGCCACCGCGAACAGCTCGGGGACCGCCGAACGAAGGGCCGCCTCGTCGCCGGCCAGGGTCAGCACGCTCCGGTTGTGGTCACGATCGGACTGGACGTCGAGGACGCGAAGGCCGGCGGTGCCCTTCAAGGCGGCCACCGCTTCATCCACGACCTCCGGCCGGCGGCCGTCGCTGATGTTGGGAACGCATTCGATGATCCGGGGCATGGCCCTTACTACCACATCGGGCCGGTGGGTGACGAGCCCGCCCAAAGAAACCTTGAATCGGCGCGAGCCTTCCCGGATAATGGGCGCGATACGGAGGACCGGCGGAATCGTTGATGACCTTTTCAGGAAATCCCACCTCGGCGCGTCCGGTGGGGGCCGCGTGGCCCCGAAGGGCGCTTGCCTCTCTTTGGGTGCTCCTGCTAGCCGTTCTCGCGAGCTCCGTGGCTTCGACCTGGGAAGGGTTGATGGCCCGGCTCGCGGGAGCTCCTGCCCCGGTCGGCCCGGTCGCCACCCTCCCGTCCGCGCTTTCGGCCGCGACGCCCGGCGAGCGGGCGATCACCGAAGCGCGCCGCCTCGGTGAGCGGGGTGACCTCGTTGGGGCCCTGGCCGCGCTCGAACGGGTGATGCCCCAGGACCCTGCCTACCCCTTTGCCCGCCAACTGCACGGGCAGGCGGCAGAGGCCTTGCGCAACGGAGGGGGGTGGCGATGACGTGTCCCGCCTGCGGCAACGCCCTGGCCTCTGGCCACGAGCGCTGCGCCTTTTGTGGGGCTCTCGTTGCGCCCGGCGGAGAGGGCGCCCTGGCCCCGGATCACGCCCCGGTCACCCCACCCGGCCGCGGACGCGCCGATGGTCTCCGCGAGATGGGCGGCCTCCGAAAGCGTGAGCGGTCGTGGAAGGACGAGGTGAACGACCGCATGCGCCACCGGCGGCAGCGGAACAAGCCCGGGACAAGCTCCGGCGACTTGCCCCTGTTCGCCGAGGCGGTCCCCACCCGTGCCGCCTCGGAGGCCTCCTCCCCCGAGCCGAAATCGATGCGGGCCGAATTCGTGGCCGAGCCGGAGCCGACCGCTCGCAACCCGTGGCCCCTTCCGCGTGACACGCGGCCTTTCGACGCTGCCTCACGTCCGATCGAGGCTCCCCCCGAGAACGTCGAAGAGGCCGATCTGACCACGCCGGGGTTGAGCGCGACCGACCTGACCGACCTGCCCCTGCATCCGGCGCCCGCGGAAGCGCGGCCGGAGCCTCTTGCCCCGGCCGCCCGCGTGGTCGATGCCCTCGATGAGGAGCCGCTCGTGTCGAGCGACGAAGGCGAGTGGCCTCCCGACCTGTCCGCGCATCCTCGGCCCGCGCCGCCCCTGGAGCGGCCCGCTTTCGCGCGCGAGCGCGCGATGGCCGCGGGCCTCGATTTCGGACTCATGCTCGGAGCGGCGCTGGTGGTTGTCTACTTCGCAGGCCGGGCCGCCCGCGTGCCGCTCCACGGCCTCCTGCCGACCTGGCCGTGGCTGCTGGGCTACCTCGCGTTCCTGGGCCTCGTCTACGCCGGCTACTTCACCGGCACCACCGGCCAGACCCTCGGCAAGATGGCGACGGGTTTGCGGGTAGTCGACCGCGCCGGCCGCCCGCCGGGCTTCCTGCGCGCGTTCGCACGCGGAACCCTGGGGGCCCTGGGCGTGGCCCTGGCCGGTCTAGGTCTGCTACCCATGGTCTTCGATCCCGCGCGCCGGGCCCTTCACGACCGGGTCTTCCGCATGCGCGTCGTCAGGCGCTGACGGGTCTCGAGGATCAACCGGTCTTCGACCTCGAAGGCCACCGCGGGGCCCGCGGCCTCCCGGCTTTGCGCGAGCCCTGTCCATCGGTGTCGGCACCCTCGAGATGGACCTCGGCCTCACGAGGGATGGCGTGGTCGTGGTCTGCCACGACCCCCGCCTCCACCCCGACATCGCGCGGGGCCCGGACGGTCTCTGGCTCGGCGCGGCGGGGCCGGCGATCACTTCCCTGACGTTCGACGACCTGGGCCGCTTCGACGTGGGGCGCCTGCGGCCGAGAAGCGCCTACGCCGCGGCCTTCCCCGACCAGGTGCCCTGCGACGGCGAGCGCATCCCGCGTCTCGCCGACGTGTTCACCCTGGCCGAGGCGAGCCGCGAGATCGCCTTCAACCTCGAGATCAAGACGAGCCCGCTCCGCCCCGACGAAACGGCTCCGCCCCAGGTGATCGCGGACGCGGTGGTGCGGCAGGTCCGCGCCTCCGGCGTGGTCGGGCGCACCACCCTCCAATCCTTCGACTGGCGCGTCGTTCGCCGCGTGCTCGAGACCGCGCCCGAGATCCGGACCGCGTGCCTGACCAGCGAGCAGCCCGAAGAGGACACGATCGCCGCGGCGCGGCCCGGGCCGAAGCCGTGGCTGGCCGGGCTCGACCCATCGGCTTTCGACGGTTCGGTTCCACGGATGGTGCAGTCGATGGGCAGCCGTGTCTGGTGTCCCGACTTCCGCGACCTCGGCGCCGAGCGGCTCCGTGAAGCCCGGGACCTCGGGCTGGCGGTGGTGGTCTGGACCGTCAACCGTCCCGAGGACATGGTCCGCCTGATCGACCTCGGGCTGGACGGCATCATCACCGACCGGCCCGACATCCTGAGGGCGCTGATGATCGCGCGCGGGATGGCGGTGCCGAAGGCCACTCCGATCGTCCGCTGAGCGGCGCCCTGGCCGCATACTGTCCGCACGATGGACGCCGTCACCCTCGATCACCTGCTCGCCGAGATCGGCCCCCTCATCGTCGGCCGCCACCTCGGCCGTCCGCGGATCGTCGGTCCGCACGCCGTCGCGTTCGAGGTCACGGCCGACCGCGAGCACTGGCTCTGGCTCGACGCGGCGCGCGGGACGGCGGGGATCTACCGCCTGGGGCGCGCCGAGGCGCGCCGGCTCTTTGGCCTTGCCGGCGGCGAGGCCCCGGGACGCACGCGCCAGGCGCACCTGCTGCTGCGGAAGCACGTCGATGGCGCCCGCGTCCTCGGTTTGACTCGGGTGCCCGGCGAGCGGACGCTGGTGATCGAGACAGGCGGCGGAACCCTCGGCCTGCGCCTCTCCGGTCCGGCTCCCGCGCTCACCCTCGCCAAGGACGGCGGGGCCCTGGCCACGATCGGGGAGGGGCCCGAGGCCTGGCCGCTCCCGGCCCCCGCTCCGGACCGTGAATGGGACCGTGTGGAGCCCGACGCGCTCGCCTCGGCCGTCGTCGCCGCGAGCGGGACGGGACGGACCGCGATCCGTGCGATCCTCGCCGTCTGCCCCGGCTTCGGGCCGGTGCTGGCCCGCGAGCTGGACGGGTCCCCGGGATCGCTCACCGCCTTGCGCGCGCGCCTCGCGGCGCCGCTGCCCACCCTGCTCGCCCCGGGGCCAAAGGACGCCTGGCACGACGCGGACCTCGTCCCCGCGGACCGCGTGGCGCTCTTGCCCATTCCGATCGCACGCGAGGGCGCTACCGTGCTTCATCCCGAGACCTGGAGAGACGGCGCCGCTCTGTTCCTGGCCGCGCGGCTGCGCGGCGCGCACTTCGAAAGACGCCGGCTCGCTACCCTCGGGGACGCACGGCGGCAAGTCCGGCGGCTCGGGCAGCTCGAGGCCAACCTCGACCATGACCGGAGCGGCCTCCCGAACGAGGACGACCTGCGTCGGCGCGCCGAAGCGCTCCTCGCGTTCGCGCTTCGCGTCGAGCCGGGAGCCGCGAGAGTGGACCTGCCCGACCCCTACGAGCCCGGGCAAACCCTGAGCCTCGCCCTGGACCCGCGGCTCTCCGCCCCCACGAACGCCGATCGGCTCTTCGACCGGGCCCGCCGCATCGAGCGCTCGCGGCGTCAGATCGAGGTGCGCCTGGGCGAGACGCGCGCGGCTCTCGCGGAGGCCCGGGCGCGCGAGTCGCTGGTCATCGAGGCGCGGGATGCTTCGGACCTCGAGCCGCACGAGGCGGAGCCGGACGCGAACGCCGGACACGAGCGCGGACCGGCCGGCCCCCGCCACTACCTGACCTCGCGGGGGCTTTCGATCCTGGTCGGCCACGGCGCGCGCGAGAACCACCACCTCACCTTCGGGGTGGCGCGGCCCGAGGACCTCTGGCTTCATGCCCGAGACGTGCCAGGGGCTCACGTGATCATCCGCGACCCCGAGGGCCGCGCGGGCGCCGACGACCTCCGCGAGGCCGCGGAGGTGGCGGCCTTCCACAGCGACGCCCGCGGCGAGGCGCAGGTGGACGTGCACGTCACCCGGCGCAAGCATCTACGGCCGGCCCGGGGTGGCCCCGGCCGCGTGTACATCGGCCACTCCGACACGCTGCGCGCGATCCCGCGCGATCCGGAGGGTCGCTTGCGCCGGCGCTGACGGCCGCGGCGATCCTAAGGCCGGCCGGTGCCTGGACCCGCGGTATGATCCGCCGATGGCCTCGTCCCGTTCCGGATTCGCCGCCCTGGCGGCTCGCTTCGTGGCCACCGGGGCGGGCTCCGGCTACGCGCCCATCGCACCCGGCACCGCGGGCTCGGCGGTAGGTCTCCTGCTCTTCTGGCCGCTCTCGTGGCTTCCCTTGGGCGGGCAGATCGGGGTGGCGGCGGCCCTGTTCGCGCTCGGCACCCTCGCGGCCTCCCAGGTGGCCGCAGAGGTCGGCCTCAAGGATCCCGGCATCGTGGTGGTGGACGAGGTCGTGGGGATGTGGATCTCGCTGCTGTTCCTGCCGCTGACGCCCCTCATCGCCGCGCTGGGGTTCCTCCTCTTCCGCCTCCTGGACGTGCTGAAGCCGTGGCCGGCCCGCGATTTCGAGCGCCTGCCGGGCGGGTGGGGGATCATGCTGGACGACGTGATGGCCGGCCTGTACGCGAACCTGCTGCTGCGGGTCGGGCTTCTCGTCTGGCCGGTGGCGTGAGGAGAGGCCCATGAGAGCCGAGCTCCTGGCCGTGGGTAGCGAGCTCCTGGGCGCCCTGCGCTCCGACACGAACACGCTCTGGCTCACCGAGAAGCTGCTCGAGGTCGGGGTCGAGGTGGTGGCGCGCATCACCGTGGCCGATGACGCGGCGCTTCTCGAGTCGGCGTTCCGCAATGCCCTGGGCCGGGCCGACCTCGTGATCGCCACCGGCGGCCTGGGGCCGACCGAAGACGACTTGACGCGGGAGGCGGCGGCGAAAGCGCTCGGGCGGGGCATCCATCGCGACGAGGAGATCCTCGAGGACCTGAAGGCGCGCTTCGCCCGCTTCCTCCGGCAGATGGCCAGCATCAACGAGAAGCAGGCCGACGTGATCGACGGGGCGGTGGCGCTGCCCAACGCCCGTGGCACGGCCCCCGGCCAGCGGATCGAGCAGGAGGGCAGGCTGCTCTTCCTCCTGCCCGGCCCCCCGGGCGAGATGCAGCCGATGTTCACCGAGCAGGTGCTGCCGATCCTGCGCGAGCGGGCCGGGGGAGCGGTCCTGCGCACGCGGGTGCTCCGCATTGCGGCCATGGCCGAGAGCGACGTGGATCAGGCGGCGGCGCCCGTCTACAAGACGTTCACCAACCCCCGCACCACCATCCTTGGCGCGGCCGGCCAGGTGGAGCTCCACCTCACGGCCGAGGGACGCTCGGAGGCGGAGGCCGAGGTGCTACTCGAGGCGCTGGCGGTGGGGATCCGGCAGGCCCTGCCCGGCCGCATTTTCAGCGAAGACGGCCGCGAGCTCCCCGAGGTGGTGGCCGATCTGCTGCGCGAACGAGGGAGGACCCTGGCCCTTGCCGAGTCGTGCACGGGGGGGCTGCTTTCCGCGCGGCTGACCGATGTCGCGGGGGCCAGCGCGTTCCTCGACCGCTCGCTCGTCACCTACTCGAACCGCGCCAAGGTCGAGGAGCTGGGCGTCGATGCCGGGCTCGTCCAGCGGAAAGGTGCGGTGTCCGAAGAGGTGGCCGCCGCGATGGCCGAGGGCGCGCGGCGGGTGGCCGGCAGCGACATCGGCGTCGCCATCACGGGGATCGCCGGGCCGGACGGCGGCACGCCCGAGAAGCCCGTAGGTCTCGTCTACGTCGCCCTGGAGGGCGCGGCCGGGACGCGGGTCCGGCGCGCGGTCTTCCCGGGCGGCCGCGAGCGCGTGCGCTACCAGGCCACGCAGGTGGCTTTGGAGATGCTCCGGCGGGGGCTGCTCGGCCTCGCACCGCTTTGACGTGCGTGCGTTCATCACCCTCGAGCTCAGCCCGGCCGTGCGCTCCGCCATTGCCGGCCTGACGGCCGACCTGCGCGATCGGTTCGCCGGACTCCGCTGGGTGCGCCCGGACAATGTGCACCTCACCCTGCGGTTCCTGGGCGAGAGCTCGCCCGGGCAGCTCGAGCGGGTGCGGGACAGCCTCGGACTGCTCGCCGGGTCCTGTCCGAGGGCCGAGAGCGCGCTCCGTGGCCTGGGCCTCTTTCCCGAGCGGGGCAGCCCCCGCGTGCTCTGGCTGGGGGTCGAGCTGCCCCAGCCGGTGATCGCGCTGCAAGCCGGATGTGAGGCGGCGTCAGTGGCGGCCGGCTTCCCCCGCGAGCCGCGGCCGTTCAGCCCCCACCTCACGCTCGGCCGCTGGCGCGATCGTGCCGCGCGTCCCGAGCTGCCGCCCGTGGACCTGGGCCCCACGCTGTTGGACACGCTTGCTCTGATGCGCAGCGAGCTGCGGCCGGAGGGCGCCGTCTATACGCAGTTGCAACGGTTCGAACTGAAGGGCTGAGGGCGCGTGCACGAGCTTCCGGCGGCGCTCGCCCGTGCCGATAGCGGCGCTATACTTCGGCACCGCCCATGCCTCGGTTCTTCGCTCTGCTCGGCGCTGCCTACCTCCTCGGCTCCGTCCCCTTCAGCTTCCTGGTGGCCCGGTGGTTCGGGGTGAGGGACGTGCGCCAGGTCGGGAGCGGAAACGTCGGGGCCACCAACGTGATGCGCAGCGCGGGCAGGGGCGCCGGCCTGCTCGCGTTCGTGCTCGACGCCGGCAAGGGGGCGGCGGCGCCCTGGCTGGCCAGCCGCATCGAACCGGAGGCCAGCATCATCCCGCCTCTGGCGGCGGCGGCGGCCGTGCTCGGTCATATGTACCCCGTGTGGCTGGGCTTCCGGGGCGGGAAGGGAGTGGCGACCGGGGCAGGGGCGTTCGTGCCCCTGGCTCCCGCGGCGACCGCGGTTTCCGTCGTGGTATTCGCCGTCACCACCGGCCTCACGCGCTACGTCTCGCTCGGCTCTCTCGCCGGCGCGACTGCGCTCGCCATCCTCGTGTTCGCCCTGGGCAGCCCGCCCGCCGTGGCCTGGGCCGCGGCCTTCGTGGCCGCGCTCGTGATCTGGAAGCATCGGGGCAACCTGCAGCGCCTGGCGAGAGGGACGGAGAGCCGGGTCGGAAGCGGGAGGCAGTGACCACGCGATGAGAATCGGCGTCCTCGGGGGGGGTGCCTGGGGGACGGCACTCGGCGCGCACGCCGTGCGGGCCGGCCACGAGGTGCGCCTCTGGGTGCGGGGGAGCGAGCGGGCCGCCGCGATCAACGACCGTCACCAGAGCCCGACGTACCTGCCCGGGGTTTCGTTGCCGGAGGGCCTCCGCGCCGAGACCGATGCGCCCGCGGTGATCACGGGCGCAGAGATGGTCCTGGTCGTGATCCCCTCGGCTCATTTTCGCGAGGCCTGCCGCCCTCTCGCGGCGACATGGCCGAAGGACGCCATCTGCGTCTCCGCCACGAAAGGGATCGAGATCGGCACGCGCCGGCGCATGACCGAGGTTGCAGGCGAGGAGCTCCCGGGAGGGAGCTTCGCCGCGCTCTCCGGGCCCTCCTTCGCGCTCGAAGTCGCGAAGGGCCTGCCCACGGCGGTGGTGGTGGCCTCTCGGGACCTGGCCGCGGCCGAGAGTGTCCAACAGGCGCTTGCCACCCGGACCTTCCGCGTCTATTCCAGCGACGACGTGGTCGGGGTCGAGCTCGGGGGCGCCCTGAAGAACGTGATCGCGATCGCGGCCGGGATCGTCGATGGCCTGGGCTACGGGCACAACACGGTGGCCGCGCTCATCACCCGGGGCCTGGCCGAGATCACGCGCCTGGCGGTGGCGCTGGGCGGACGTCCCGACACGCTGGCCGGGCTGGCCGGCCTCGGCGACCTCGTGCTCACCTGCACCGGGGTCCTCTCCCGGAACCGACACGTCGGTCAGGCCCTGGGGGCGGGGCGGACGATCGAGGAAGCCACCGCCGGGGTGGTGGCCGAGGGGGTGCGAACCACCCTCGCCGCCTGCGCGCTCGCCGAGGCGGCCGGCATCGAGATGCCGATCGCGCGCCAGATGCGGGCGGTGCTCCACGAGGGCAAGCCTCCGCGGGCGGCCCTCGACGAGCTGATGCTCAGGAGCCTCCGGAGGGAGTGAAGGCCCGAAAACGGTGTAAACTCTGGAGTATGCGGGACCAGTCCGTTCGGGCGGGACCATGTATCGCCTGAACTACCAGGACGGTGAGACGCCGCAGACGTACACGTTCTCGATCGGCGAGGTCGTGATCGGCCGCTCGCCCGACTGCCAGATCGTCCTCAAGGATTTCGGCATCTCGCGAACGCACGCCAGGATCACCGTCGACGACGACGGGATCCGCATCGCCGACCTCAAGTCCAAGAACGGCACCCAGGTCAACGGGGTGCCGGTCGTGGAAGCGCCCCTCAAGGACGGGGACAAGATCCTCCTCGGCAAGTTCCTGCTCGTCTTCTCCAAGGCGCTCGAGGGGAAGGTGGTGCTGGACGAGGCCAGGCCGCTCTCCGAAGAGGCGGGGACGATCATCAGGAGCGTGGGGGAGCTGAGCAAGCTCCTCGCCCCCTCCGAAGCGCCGCTCCCCGCGGTGGCGGACGCGAAGAAGGCCCCCGACGTCCAGGAGATCGAGAAGTCCAACCGGATCCTGAAGGTCCTCACCAAGGTGGCGGAGACCCTGATCGCGGTCCGCCCGGTGGAGGAGGTCCTCCAGCAGGTCATGGAGATCGTGTTCGACCACGTCCCGGCCGATCGGGGCTTCCTCATGCTCTACGAGGAGGCCGAGGGCAAGCTCGTCCCCATGGTGGTCAAGCACAAGAATCCGGGAGCGAGCGCCGAGGGAAAGATCGCGGTCTCCAAGGCGATCACCGATCGGGTCATGAAGGACCGGGTCTCGATCCTCACCTCCGACGCGATGGTCGACCCGCGTTTCGGGGCCGGGGATTCCATCCGCTTCCACGGCATCCGGAGCGCGATGTGCGCGCCGCTCTGGAACAAGGACCAGGTCATCGGGATCATCCACGTGGATTCCCCCATGCTCACGAATTGCTTCACCTTGAACGACCTGGACCTCCTGACCGCGCTCGCGAACTACGCGGCGGTGGCGGTGGAGCGCGCGCGGATGAACCAGAAGATCGTGGCCGAGCAGAAGAAGAGGGAGCGCCTCGGGCGCTTCCTGTCCCCCCAGGTCACGAGCCGCATCCTGGCCACCTCCGACTCGCAGGACGCGGCCCTCGCCGTGCCCGAGGTGAAGGACGCCTCCGTGCTCTTCGCCGACATCGTGGGCTTCACCACCATGTCCGAGAAGATGAGCCCCTCCCAGGTGGCGCTGCTCCTGAACGACTACCTCTCGCGGATGACCGAGGTCATCTTCAAGTACGAGGGGACCCTCGACAAGTACATCGGCGACGCGATCATGGCCGTGTTCGGCGCCCCCCTCGACATGCCCGACCACGCTTACCGGTCCATCATGGCCGCCCTCGAGATGCAGGAGCGCCTCACGGAGTTCAACACCGAGCGCAAGGAGGGGCCGCACCTCCGCATCCGCATCGGGATCAACAGCGGCAAGGTGGTGGCGGGGGAGATCGGCAGCATCAACAAGAAGGAGTACACGGTGCTCGGAGACACCGTGAACACCGCCAGCCGGCTGGAGAGCTCGGTGGCCAAGCCGGGCATGGTGGTGATCGGCCAGAACACCCACGAGATGGTGGCGGGCCGGTTCGAGTGCAAGAGCCTGGGGAGCTTCACTCTCAAAGGGAAAGAGCGGGAAGTGAGCGTCTTCGAGGTGACGGGCTGCGCGCAGCCGGTGGTTGCAGCGGGGGCGGCGGCCGGTGAAGCCTGAGCCGGCGCCGCGAGCGCCGTCGCCTCGGCGCCGGGGGCGGATTCTCGCCTCGCTCCTCGTCCTCCTCCTCCTGGTCGGGGTGCTTCCCCTGCTCGGCACGTCGTTCAACCTCGTGTCCAACAGCAAGGAGAGCCTGGAGTTCAACCAGAGAGCCACCCAGCTCTACATGGCCCGCAGCCTTTCCCAGCAGATCGCGATCTACCGGGATAGCCTTCGCTCGCAGGTGGCGGTCATCGCCCGCACCATGCAGGTCGACCTGGGAGCCATCCCCTTCTCCATCCGGGTGGCCCATATCCGCGAGCAGAAGGCCCTCGAGCGCTACCTGGGTGACAACAGCCACTTCAACTACGTGAGGGTGGCCGACGCCAGCGGCCAGGGTGCGTACGCAGGGGTCCCGCTGGCGGAGCCGATCATCCAGGACACCCTCCAGGAGGGCTTCTACCGGGGCCTCCAGGGGACGCCGATGATCGGGCACCCCCTGGTTTCCACCTCGCTCCAGGAGCCGGTGCTTGTGATCGCCGAGCCGGTGAAGAATGGCGACGAGGTGCAGGGAGTCGTGCTCGCGGTGGCCAGCCTCCTGCCCATCTGGCGGATGACCGAGCAGACCGGGGAGAAGCTCTTCGAGGTCTACGTCGTGGACGGGCGCGGGCGGGTCATCGCCCATTCCGACCGCAACGTGGCCCTCGGCACCGACGTATCGAACATCCAGATCGTGAGGGAGTTCCTCGACACGAAAGGCATCAATGCCACCGTCCCCTTCGCCATCCCCGCCGCCGGCGGGGCCAAGAACATGCTGGGCTCCTACTTCCGGGTCCCCGACGACTCCGGCTGGGGCGCGATCGTCCAGGTGGACGAGGAGCGGGCGTACGTCGCGGTCGACGTGATGCGCAGAAAGTCGCGCGCCCTGGTGGCCATCGTGACCCTGGCCGCGGTGGTGCTGGGGTTCCTGTTCGCGGGGCAGATCAGCCGGCCGATCCAGAAGCTGGCCGGAGGGGCCCGCCGCCTCGCCGGAGGCGACTATGGGACCCGCGTCCACATCAAGAGCAAGAAGGCGATCGAGGAGATCCGCCAGGCGGCGGCCAAGAACAAAGAGCTGTTCATGGGCTCCATCCGGATGCTCGCCAACGCCATCGACGAGAAGGACCCCTACACCCGCGGCCACTCCGAGCGAGTGGCCTACTATTCCATGGTCATCGCCAAGCACCTCGGGATGTCTCCCGAGGAGGTGGAGCGCGTCCACCTCTCGGGGATCATCCACGACGTGGGCAAGATCGGGATCGAGGACAAGATCCTGCGCAAGGCGGCGGCGCTGACCGAGGAGGAGTACGAGATCATGAAGCAGCATCCCACCAAGGGGGCCCACATCCTCGAGGGGGTGCCGCTGCTCAAGGAGATGGCGGGGGCCGGACTGATGCACCATGAGAACGTGGACGGGAGCGGCTACCCCGACGGTCTCAAGGGCGACGACATCCCGCTCCTCGGCCGGATCGTGAGCGTGGCCGATGCGTTCGACGCCATGACCACCGACCGCCCCTACTCGAAAGCCATGACTCTCGAAGCCGCGATCGCGCGCCTGCGGTTCCTCGCGGGAAAGAAGTTCGATCTCGCGTGCGTGGAAGCGTTCGAGAAGGCCGCCCAGGCGGGCGACCTCACCCCGGCCAAGGCGCGTCGCGCGTCGGTGGCTGCGCGGCAGGTCGACACCGCCCAAGCGCCCGTCCCGGTGTCGGCCGCGGCCCCGCCGACGGCCTGAAGGCATGAATCGAATGACCAACCGAACAAGACCGCTGTTGCCGGCCCTGGCCGTGCTCCTCGTCGTCGCGGCCGCCCACGGCCAGACGAATCCCGACGCCGAGGCGCGCTTCGCGATGGGAGTGAACAACCTGCGCGAGGGTCGGGTGGACCTGGCCCTGGACGACTTCCAGAAGGCGGCCAAGCTCGATCCCAAGAACTCCTACGTGATGAAGGGGCTCGGCCAGGCCTACGCGGCCAAGCGCAGGTGGAGCGACGCCGTCGCGGCCTTCCGCAAGGCTCTCGAGCTGAACCCGTACTACGTGGACGTCCGCAACGATCTGGGGACGGCGCTCGTCCTCGCCGGCGAGCGTGAGGCGGGCAAGAAGGAGTTCCACCAGGCCTTCGGCGACCCGACGAACCCCACGCCCGAGATCTCCGCCCGCAACCTGGGCCAGGTCTACTTCGAGGAGAAGAACTACGCGGAGGCCATCAACTGGTTCCGCACGAGCCTCAACCGGAACAAAGGCTACAGCGATGCCTACCTCGGGCTGACCGACGCGCTCCTGGCCATCGGCCGCTCGGACGAGATCATCCCCCAGCTGGAGGCGGGGGCGAAGGAGCTGCCCGAGGAGCCGTCGCTGCAACTCGCCCTCGGCGAGGCCTATTTCAAGGCGGGCCGCTTCACGGAGGCCCGGGCGCGGCTCGAGGAGGCGGCCCGCAAGGACCCGACCGGTGCTTCGGGCCGCCGGGCCGCTGAGGTGCTCAAGGAGCTACCCCGGTAGGAATGGCCCGGGTCACTCGGCCGAAGCCCTAGTCGTGCCCTACCAGCGTCTGCTCGACCACCTGCTCCATGCCGTTCGCGGCTCCCAGGCCGCCCTGCTCCTCGACGCGCAAGGCGAGCTCGTGGTGGAAGCGGGAGCCCGCGACGTGCGCCATCGGCTGATCGGGGCCTACCAGGGAATCGGCCTCGCCATGGCCCAGCGGACCACGGCACGCTTCGCCGCCGGGCGCATCGACCACCTGGTCTGCCGCTACGCCTGCGGGAGCGTGATCCTGCGCCCGCTCAAGGACGGCTACTACCTGGCGGTCCACCTGTCGTCGGAAGCCATCCTGGCCCAGGCGATCTGGCATTCGGCCAAGACCCAGGCGGACCTCGACGGGGCCCTCTGAGAGCGGCCCCCCATCATGAAGACGGGTTTCCTCGATCGGCTGCGGGTGGGGCTCAGCCGCACCCGCGACGTCCTCAACATGCCGGTGGAGGACCTCGTCCACGGCCGCCGGCCCCTCGACGCGTCTTCGCTCGAATCCATCGAGGAGGGGCTGCTCGGCGCCGACCTCGGGCTTCCCGCGGTGGCGGAAGCGATGGAAGTGCTGCGCGCCAAGAGCGGCGAGATCGCGGCGGGCGGGATCGAGGCCATGCGGGAGGCCCTGCGGGGGGAGCTCCGGCGCCAGCTCGACAAGCCCACCGCCGTCGTGCCGTTCTCTTCCCGGCCCTGGGTCGTGTTCGTGGTGGGAGTGAACGGCTCCTCGCTGCTGCTCTGCGCCGCCGATACCTTCCGCGCCGCCGCCGCGGAGCAGCTCCAGGCCTGGGCCGAGCGTACCCGGAGCGGCTTCCACCGCGGGGCCGAGGGGGCCGACCCCGCGGCCGTGTTGACGGACGCATTGCGCATGGCGGCGGCGCGCCGCCACGACGGAGTCCTCGTGGACACCGCCGGGCGGCTCCACACCCGGACCAACCTGATGGCCGAGCTTGCGAAGATGCACCGGGTGGCCGGGCGCGAGGTCGAGGGCGCCCCCCATGAGACGCTGCTCGTCCTCGACGCGACGGTCGGCTCGAACGGCCTCGCCCAGGGACGCGAGTTCGCCCGGGCGGCCGCCGTCACCGGCCTCGTCCTCACCAAGCTCGACGGGACGGCCAAGGGCGGGGTGGCGGTGGCGGTCGTTCGCGAGCTCGGAGTGCCCATCCGGTACGTGGGGGTGGGGGAGGGCGTGGAGGACCTGCTGCCCTTCGACGCGGCGGCCTTTGCCGAAGGCCTGATCGGCTCCCCCGCATGAGCCTTCGGGCGGCACGTCCCGCGGAGGACGAGCGCTGGATGCGGCGACGGCCGAGTGGTGGGAGAGGCCTACCACGCGCGCGCGGGCCGCCCCCACGCCGAGGTCCTGGCGATCGCTCGGGCCGGCGCCCGGGCGCGGGGGGCGACGCTCTACGTGACCCTCGAGCCCTGCTCGCACTTCGGCCGCACTCCTCCCTGCGCGCCCCTCGTGGGGGATTCTGGGGTTAGGCGGGTCGTGGCGGCGATGCGCGACCCCAACCCCCTTGTGAACGGCAAGGGCCTGGCCGTGCTCCGCCGGGCCGGCGTCGCGGTTTGCACCGGCGTCCTCCAGGACGAGGCCCTGCTCCTGAACGAGCGCTTCCTCGTATCGGTCCGCGAAGGCCGGCCCTTCGTGCTGCTGAAGGCGGCCTTGACCCTCGACGGGCGGATCGCGGCCGCGAGCGGCCACTCCCGATGGATCACGAGCCCCGCCCAGCGGGCCCAGGCGCGCTGGCTGCGCCGCCTGCACGACGCCGTCCTCATCGGCATCGGCACTGCCCTCGCCGACGATCCGCTGCTCCTGCCCTCGCCCCGAACCCGCCGGCCGTTCACCCGCATCGTGATGGACGGGCGCCTCCGCTTGTCGCCAACGAGCCGGCTCGCAAGGTCCGTCGGACCCGGGACGCCCGTGCTCGTGGTCACCGCGTCGCGCGACCCCTTGGCCCGCCGTCGCCTCGAGGGAGCCGGAGTCGAAGTGCTGCGCATCCGAGCCGAAAGGGGCCGCGTCTCGCTGGGCGGAACCATGGAGGCCCTCGGGGCGCGCGGCATCCGGAGCGTGATGGTCGAAGGCGGATCGGAGGTGCTCGGGTCCTTCCTGGCCGCTCGCCTGGTCGATCAGGTTGCGCTCTTCCGCGCTCCCCTCCTCCTGGGCGGTCGCAAGAGCCGGCCTGCATTCGGGGGCTCCGACCCCCCCACGGTCGCGGACGCGCTTCGCCTCCGACCCAACAGCCCGCTCGTGCGCCGGGGCAGCGCCGCCCGGTTCCCCTGGCCCCGCCCGCCCCTCTTCGAGCTCTGGTACCCTCAGCGATAGGCATGTTCACCGGCATCGTCGAAGGCACGGGGACGGTCCGGAGCGCGGAGCGCCGCGGCGACGTGCTGGTTGCCCGCATCGAGGTCGACGGGCTCTTCGGCGGACTGCCCCTCGGGGGATCGATCGCGGTGAACGGCTGCTGCCTGACCGCGGTGGAGTCCGACGCGCAGGGCTTCGCCTGCGAGCTGACCGCGGAGACCTTGAAGCGCACCGCCTTTGACGAGCGGCTCCGGCCGGGCGTGCTCGTGAACCTGGAGCGGCCCATGAGGGCGGACGGCCGCTTCGACGGCCACGTCGTCCAGGGACACGTGGACGGCATCGGCCGGGTCCTCGAGCTGCGCCGCCTGGGCGAGTCCGCGGAGATCACGATCGAGCCTCCGCCGGAGCTCGAGCGCTACCTGGTCGAGAAGGGCTCGATCGCGGTGGACGGCATTTCCCTCACCGTCTGGGGGATCCGGGGGAGCGCCTTCACCGTGGCCCTCATCCCGTATACACTGGAAGTGACGAACCTGCGAAACGTGCAGGTGGGGAGCCCGGTCAACCTCGAAGCGGACGTGATTGCCAAGTACGTGGAGCGGCTCCTCGTCGCCCGCGAGCCCTAGACATGCCCTTCTCCACCATTCCCGAGGCCATCGACGACATCCGGGCCGGCCGTATGGTCGTCGTGGTGGACGACGAGGACCGCGAGAACGAGGGAGACCTCACGATCGCGGCCGAGAAGGTCACCCCCGACGTCATCAATTTCATGGCCAGGCACGGGCGGGGGCTCATCTGCCTGCCCATGACCGGCGAGCGCCTCGACGAGCTCCGGATCCCGCTGATGGTGCAGGACGATGAGAACAGCGCGCGCTTCGGCACCGCGTTCTGCGTCCCCGTCGAGGCCAAGCAGGGGACGACCACCGGCATCTCGGCCGGCGACCGGGCCCGCACGGTGCTGGCCGCCATCGACCCCCGGACGAAGCCCCAGGACCTGGCCCGCCCCGGGCACATGTTCCCGCTGCGGGCGCAGCCGGGGGGCGTGCTCCAACGGGCAGGGCAGACCGAGGCCGCGGTGGACCTGGCCCGCCTGGCCGGCCTCTATCCGGCCGGGGTCATCTGCGAGATCATGAACGAGGACGGCACGATGGCCCGGGTCCGGGAGCTCGAGCCGTTCTGCCGCGCCCACGGCATCAAGCTCATCACCATCCGAGACCTCATCCAGTACCGGATGCGCCACGAGCGCCTGGTGCGCAAGATTGCCGAGGCCGCGCTGCCCACGAGCTACGGGGGCTTCCGCATCCACGCCTTCGAGAGCCTGATCGACGGCGAGCATCACGTGGCGATGGTCCTGGGCGAGATCAAGCCCGAGGAGGACGTGCTGGTGCGGGTGCACTCGCAGTGCCTCACCGGCGACATCTTCTCCTCCAGCCGCTGCGACTGCGGAGACCAGCTGCACCGGGCCCTGGAGATGATCTCGGCCGAGGGGCGGGGGGTGCTCCTCTACCTGCGGCAGGAAGGCCGGGGCATCGGCCTCGTCCACAAGATCATGGCCTATCAGCTCCAGGACCAGGGGAAGGACACCGTGGAGGCCAACGAGGCCCTGGGCTTCAAGGCCGACCAGCGCGACTACGGAGTGGGCGCGCAGATCCTCGTGGAGCTCGGGGTGCGGAAGATCCGGCTGCTCACGAACAACCCACGAAAGTTCGTGGGGCTCGAGGGCTACGGGCTGAAGATCGTGGACCGGCTGGCCATCGAGATCCCTCCTTCCGACCAGAGCCGCCGCTACCTGAGGACGAAGAAAGAGAAGTTGGGCCATATCCTGCGCAGCGTGTGAATGAGGATGATCCAGGAGTTCCTTCGCACGGTCCCTCTCTTCGGTGAGCTGGACGATGACGAGCTGGCCCAGATCCTGATGGTGGGCCTCGTCAAGCGCTACCCGGAGAGCACCGCCATCCTCACCGAGGGCGAGTCCGGCGGGTGCCTGCACGTGATCACCGAGGGCAAGGTTCGGATCAGCAAGCACGTGCCGGGGGGGGGGGGGGAGGCCTTGACCATCCTGCGGCCGGGCGATTTCTTCGGGGAGGTCCAGTTCTTCGACGGGGCCCCGGCCTCGGCCCACGCCATCGCCCACAGCGATTGCGAGGTCCTCTCCATCCCCCACGCCGAGGTCGAGGGCCTGATCCGCAGCCGCCCGGGCCTGGCCGCCAAGTTCTTCTGGGCTTTCGGCCGGACCCTGGCGGGCCGGCTCAGGGATACGAACCAGAAGATGGCCACCCTGCTGGCGATTTCCAAGACATTCTGACGGCCGCAAACCGCGGGCTCGTCTGCCTTTAGGTTTGACAAGGGGCGGGCCGAGCCGGTAACATCGTCCGTTACTTCGGGTTCGCCTGCGCGTACGATCGCCGCGCGGGCCCCGTTCTCTTCCGCGATCGAGGTGCGTCGGCGTGTTCGAAGCTCTGAGCGACAAGCTCCAGGGGATCTTTCGGTCGTTGCGCGGCCAGGGGACCCTCTCGGAGGCCCAGGTCGACGCGGCGCTGCGCGAGATCCGCCTGGCCCTGCTCGAGGCCGACGTCCACTTCAAGGTCGCCAAGCAGTTTGTCGAGCGGGTGCGGCCCCAGGCGACCGGCCAGGAGGTCCTGAAGAGCCTCAGCCCCGACCAGGCGGTCCTCCGGATCGTCCGCGACGAGATGGTGGCGCTCCTCGGGGGCGACGAGCCACCCGGGATCCAGACGGCCGGGAGGCCGCCGTCGGTCGTGCTCATGACCGGCCTGCAGGGCTCGGGGAAGACGACCACCACCGGCAAGCTGGGACGGTGGCTCACTAGCGCGGGCCGGCATCCCCTCCTCGTCTCCATAGACGTGCAGCGCCCGGCCGCCCGCGAGCAGCTCCTGAGGCTCGGAACCCAGGCGGGCTTGAAGGTCCACCACCCGGAGTCCCTGAAGGAGCCGAAGGCCATTCTGCAGTCGGCCCTGGACGAGGCCCGAGCGGTCGGCTACGACTTCGTGCTGGTCGACACCGCCGGCCGCCTCCACGTCGACGATACCCTCATGACCGAGCTGGCCGAGCTGCGGGCCCTCGCGCAGCCCTCGGAAGTCCTCTACGTGGCCGATGCCCTCACCGGGCAGGACGCGGTGACGAGCGCCGGGGAGTTCCACCGGCGGGTCGGGATCACCGGGATCGTGCTGACCAAGATGGATGGCGATTCGCGGGGCGGGGCCGCGCTGTCGGCGGCGGCCGTCACCGGCTGCCCGGTCAAGTTCGCCGGGCTCGGCGAGAAAGTGGACGCGTTCGAGCCGTTCCAGCCGTCTCGGATGGTCGGGCGCATCCTCGGGATGGGCGACGTGCTCGGGCTGATCGCCAAGGCCGAGGAGACCTTCGACCGCGACAAGGCGGAAGAGCTGGTCAACAAGCTCCGGCGGAACGAGTTCACCCTCGAGGACTACCGCGACCAGATGGCCCAGCTCCGCAAGATGGGGCCCCTCGACCAGGTGCTGTCCATGCTGCCGGGCATGGGCTCCCTGAAGGGGGTCGACGTCGAGGCGGGGGAGAAGGGAATGCGGCGTGCCGTCGCCATCATCGATTCCATGACCCCCATCGAGCGCCGCGAGCCGTCGCTCATCAACGGCAGCCGGCGCAAGCGGATCGCGAAGGGGAGCGGCAACGCGGTGGAGGACGTGAACCGCCTGCTGAAGCAGTTCGTGCAGGCCAGGAAGCTCATGAAGGGGTTGGGGGGCGGGGCGAAGGCGATGAAGCGCCTGGCCGCCCGCATGCCGCAGTTCCGCTAGGGATTTCGGAGTAGCCGCGGTTTCCGCGGTGAGTTGAAGAGGACAGACAGCGAATGCTTTCGATCAGGTTGCGGCGGACGGGGACGACGAAGCGGCCGTACTACCGGGTGGTGGTGGCGGATTCCCGCGACTGGCGGGACGGACGCTTCGTGGAGGTGCTCGGGCACTACGATCCCAGGAACGGGCCAGGTACTGGATCAGCAAGGGTGCCAAGGCCTCCGACACCGTGCGGAGCCTGCTCAAGCAGACGGCCGCGGGGGCCGGGAGCTAGGAGCGGAGGCGCCTTTGGCGCTTCCCTCGGAGCGAGCCTGATGAAGGACCTCGTCGCCACGTTCGCCGAGTTCCTCGTGGACGAGCCCGGCCGGGTTTCCGTCCGCGAGCGGACGGACCGCGGCCGGCGTGTGCTCGAGCTGGCCGTGGCCGCCTCCGATCGGGGCCGGGTGATCGGCAAGGGCGGACGCACTGCCGCCGCCCTGCGCACCGTGCTCGATGCGGTGGCGGCCCGTCGAGGCGAGGAGAGCGTGACCCTGGAGATCCTCGATTGACCGCCCCCTTCCGCGACCTGGTCGTCATCGGCCGGGTCGTGAAGCCTCAGGGCCGCAAGGGTGAAGTGCTCGCCGAGACCTTCACCGACCGGCCCGACCGCTTCCCTTCCCTGCGCCGGGTCTTCGTCCCCGGCCCCGGGGACGGGGCGCGCGAGGTCCGGGTCACTTCCTGCTGGCCTCACAAGGGCCGGTTCGTCCTGAAGATCGAGGGGGTCGATTCGATCGACGACGCCGAGCGCTACCGCGGCCTCGAGCTGCGGATCGCCGAGGAGGAGCTCGCTCCCCTGCCCGAGGGCTCGTACTACCACCACCAGCTGCGCGGCCTCCGGGTGGACGACCCGGGCGGGACGCCCCTCGGCGTGGTCACGGACCTCATGGAGACCGGGGGCGGCGCCACCATCCTGGTGGTGCGCGGCCCCGAGGGCGAGCTGCTCATCCCCCTCGCCGACGCCTTCGTGAAGAAGGTCGACGTCGCCGGCGGACGCCTGGTTGCGGAACGGCCGGAGTTCCTGCCGCATCGGGAGGGCCCCCGTGCGCATTGACGTGCTCACGATCTTTCCGCGGATCGTGGAAGGGCCGCTCTCCGAGGGCATCGTGCAGCGGGCTCGCGAGGCGGGGATCGCCGACCTCCGCTTCCACGACCTCCGGGAGCACACGGACGACAAGCACCGCTCGGTGGACGACGCGCCCTTCGGGGGTGGTCCCGGGATGGTCCTGAAAGCGGAGCCGATCCTGCGCGCCTTCGAGGCGATCTGGCCGGAAGGAAAGACGGAGCGCGACGCGGTGGTGCTGCTCACCCCGCGCGGGCGCCGCTTCGACCAGGCCACCGCGGGTCGCTACGCCGGACTCGACCGGCTCTTCCTGCTCTGCGGCCGCTACGAGGGGATCGACGAGCGCGTCCCCCTGCTGCTGGGGGCCGAGGAGCTGAGCCTGGGCGACTTCGTGCTGACGGGCGGCGAGGTGGCGGCTCTGGCCGTGATCGAAGCCACCGTTCGCCTGCTGCCGGGCGCCCTCGGCGACGAGGGCTCGGCCGCGGCCGACTCGTTCGCCGAGGGACTGCTCGACTGGCCGCACTACACACGCCCCGCCGAAGTGCGCGGGCTCAAGGTCCCGGAAGCGCTGCTTTCGGGAGACCACGGGAAGATCCGGCGCTGGCGACGTCGGGAGGCGCTCCGAGCGACGCGGGAGCGACGCCCCGAGCTGCTGCAGGCAAGGCACCTCTCCCCGGAGGACGAACGGCTCCTGCGAGATGAAGACGAAATGACCCCTGGCGAGAGCCGGGCCCTCCACACTCAAGCCGCCGCACTACACAAATAGGACAGAGAAATGCCTGCCCCGCCTCGCTCCGGGCGACACCGTGCGCGTGCACGTGCGGGTCAAGGAGAGCGCGCTCAAGGAAGAGGCAAAGGGCAAGAAGGGCAAGGAGAAGGAGACCGAGCGCGAGCGGCTGCAGGTCTTCGAAGGCGTGGTGATCGGGCTTCGCGGTAGCGGGGCGCGGGCCACCGTGACCGTGCGCAAGGTGTCCTTTGGCCAGGGCGTCGAGCGCATCTTTCCCGTGCACGCGAAGACGATCGAGAAGATCGAGGTGGTCAAGCAGGCCCAGGTGCGCCGGGCCAAGCTCTACTACCTGCGCGACCGCAAGGGCAAGGCCGGCCGCATGAAGGAGAAGCGCTTGGACGCGGTGCGCGACGTCTAGTCCACGGGCAGCGCGGGGAGGTGCGAAGGCGGCGATGAGAGGGGCTTCGGATCGGGGTCGTCGGCCTCTGATCCACCGGGGCGTCGAGCTCCGCTGTGGCACCCGGTTCGAGGAGGAGGCCCGGCAAGGCGGCCACGCGCTGGTGGCGGGGGTGGACGAAGTGGGCCGGGGCGCCCTCTGTGGGCCGGTGTTGGCGGGAGCGGTCATCCTCGGGGAAGGATTCGACCCGGGTGGCCTCGACGACTCGAAACGCCTCACGCGGAAGCAGCGTGAGGCCCAGGACGCCCGCATCCGGAACGGGGCGAAGGCATGGGCCCTCGGCCTGGCGGATGTCGAGGAGATCGATCGATTGAATATCCTGCAGGCCACCCATCTGGCCATCCGGCGGGCCGTCCTGGGACTGGTCCCGAAGCCCGATCTCCTGTTGGTGGACGGCCGCGAGGTGGACGGCCTGCCCGTCCCCCAGCGGGCGATCGTGAAGGGTGACGCCCTCTCGGTCTCCATCGCCGCCGCCTCCATCGTGGCGAAAGTCGCGCGAGACGGTATCATGCGCGAGTGCGACGAGCGGCATCCCGGCTATGGCCTCGCCCACAACATGGGTTACGCGAGCGAGGACCATCGGGAGGCCCTGCGGAGGCTGGGGCCCACCTCCATCCACCGGCGCTTCTTCCACGGGGCGGGGGCGCAGGCGTGGCTGTTCTGATCGCACGGGGACGATCCTCTCGGGACTAGCGTGGCCAAGGTCAACCCGATCAAGCTCAAGCAGGACGCGGACAAGGAAGAGAAGGCCGGACGCCTCGACAAGGCCATCGACTTCCTCAAGCTCCTCGTCGCCGACAACCCCAAGGACTGGAACACCATCAACAAGATCGGGGACCTCTACGGCAAGCTGAACAACGTCAAGGCCGCGAACGAGCAGTACGCGAAGGTCGCCGAGTTCTACTCGAAGGACGGCTTCTACCTGAAGGCGATCGCGGTCTGGAAGAAGATCAACAAGAACGACCCCACCGTTCTCGAGCCCTACCTGAACCTGGCCGACCTCTACAGCAAGCAGGGCCTGATGGTGGATGCCAAGGCCCAGTACGAGTGGGTCTTCAACGAGTACATCAAGCGCGGCCGAATCCGCGATGCCGGAGACGCCCTCCGGAAGCTCGCCGACATCGACCCCACCGACCTCAAGATCCGGAGCCGCCTGGCCGACCTGTACATGCGCGACGGGAACTCGGCCAAGGCGATCGAGGAGCACATCGCGATCGCCGACGAGCTGGGCAAGAAGGGACATCTCGCGGAGGCCCTCCAGGTCCTCGAGAAGGGCCTCAAGCTCGATTCGAAGAGCGCGCGCCTCCGCTCCGAGCTGGCCCGGATCCACCTCCTCCAGAAGAACTACGAGAAGGCGCCCCGGGGACCGCGAGGTCTCGCTGCGGCTGGCCGAGGCCTACGTGGGCGCCAAGCGCCCCGCGGACGCGGAGACGCTCCTGCGACGGATCCTCCAACTGGACCCGAACGATCAGGACGCGCGCACCCAGATGGGCCGGGTCTTCATTATGCAAGGGCAGCTCGACGCCGCCTTCGACCAGTTCCTGCCCATCGTCGACAAGCTGATCGAGAGGAAGGACAGCGATCGCGCCGCGGCGATCCTGCAGCAGATCACCCAGCGTAGCGCCGGGCACGTCAAGAGCCTCACCAAGCTGGTCGAGATCTACCGGATGACCCGCAAGGATGCGCTGGTGGCCCAGACCTACTCCCAGATCGTCGAGGCCTATCTCCAGCAGGGCCAGAACGACCAGGCGGCTTCGGTCCTCGAGATCCTGGTGGGCCTCGAGCCGCACAACGACCAGCACCGGAGCAAGCTCGAGTTCGTCCGGGCGGGAAAGCCCAGCGCGGGCCGTCAAGCCCCGGCGCCGCGTCCCGTGGCGCAGGCGCCCACCCCGGCGGTCGAGGAGGACTTCGAGCTGACGACCGACGATTCGCCGGGTCCGAGCTTCGCGGCGGCCCCGGCGTCCGCCCCCGCGCCGGCCGCTCCGATGGCCCCCGGGCGGATCGCGATCGCCCTCTCCGGTCCCCTCG
>WNFL01279316.1_pt2 | contig 23657 bp, 22 predicted proteins | sample 5400361 | NCBI WGS metagenome assembly WNFL01 (sample SAMN13153351, study PRJNA577476) | soil metagenome | isolation source: 40 cm soil on Douglas fir-dominated hillslope | place: USA:California | collected 2013-09-17
GTGCTGTGTCGGAAGGGCCGCGAGGCGAAGCTTCCCAGGGAGCTCGCCGGGAAGGCTGAGATCAGACACGGCGATCTGCGGGATCGCGACTCGCTGGTCGCGGCCGTTCGCGGAGCTACCCGCGTCTTCCACTGCGCTGGCCACGTTTCCGATTGGGGCACCGAGGAAGCGTTCTTCGCGGCGAACGTGCAGGGTACGCGTTGGCTCCTCGAGGCTGCGCATGCCGGCGGCGCGGAGCGCGTCATCCATCTGAGCTCGATCGCCGCGTTCGGGACGCCCGCGCCCCCGTACTTCGACGATCGGTCGGAGTATGGGAACAGCCGGGACGCATACTCGCGCTCGAAGGTCGAGGGGGAGAAGCTCGCCTTCGCGCTCCATCGCACGGCCGGATTGCCCGTCACCGTGCTGCGCCCGGCGGTCGTTTACGGACCTCAGGGAACATGGCTGGAAGAGCCGCTCGCGATGATCGAGCAAGGCAAGATGTTCCTGCTCGGCGGCGGCGTCGGGATCTGCCATCCCTGCTACGTCGAGAACCTCGTCGATGCCATGCTGCTGGCAGCCGAGCACCCGGCGGCAGTCGGCCAGGGCTTCATCGTCGCCGACGGACAGTCGGTGAGCTTTCGCGACTACTTCAACGCGATCGCCTTCATCGCAGGAAAGCCTCCGATCCGCCGGTCGGTTCCGCTGGTCGCCGCGCGCGCCATGGCGACCGCGTTCGAAGCGGCCGCGCGCCTGCGGGGAAGGCAGGATCGGCCCTTGCTCATGCACACGGCGATCGCGATGGTGACGACGAAGAGCCAGACGTCGATCGAGAAGATCCGTCGCGAGCTCGGGTGGCAACCCCGCTACACCTTCCAGATGGCGACCGAAGAGCTCCGCGGCTGGTACGCGAACCGGGGAAAGCCGCCGGCGTAGCGAAGAGGCCGCTCGCCGCTCGCCGCCCTGACCGGTCAGCTTACGGACAGCGCGCCGTGGTTGTCGCAGTGCTCGCCGTGCGGGCTGTGGAGGTGATCTCCAACCAGGTAGTCGGTGTGACCGTCGTGTGGCACCGCCTCGTGTCCACATCCGGGTCCGTGCTCGTGCTCCTCGTCGTGTTCGCTGCAGGAGTGCTGCGGGGTGCACCCGGCGGCATTCCTGTCGGCGGCCTCGATGGCGCACTCGTCGACGTGGCCCTCGTGGCTGTGATGCAGGTGACCGTCGTGCAGGTAGTCGATATGGCCGGCGTGCTGGATGGAGCGATGTCCGCAGCCGGGCCCGTGCGTGTGACCATGCCGCTCGTGCTTCGTGTGGTCCATTGCGCCTCTCCTTTTCTTTTCCAGATCAGGCGAAATGCATCGATGCGCCCGTAGCCTCCCTGCGTAGGCTCGATCAGGGCCACAGCAACGGCTGTGCCAGTCGCTGCTCTTGGTGCCCGGACACGTAGCTCGGTTTGAGGTGATCTGAACCACGCCAGGGTGATCTGAACGCGAACATGTCGTCGTGGAAGGGACGGTCGAAGGCAAGCCTTCGCCCTCTGCGATCGCGACCGACGGTCGCGCTCTGCAAGTTTGTTGTCCCGCTACGGCGGCATGAGGGGTAAGACCACCCGCCCGCATGAGACTCGAGCGGGCACCAAGGAGTCCCACGATGGCCCGGCTCAACCTCGCTCTGCTCACCACAACGATCGCCGCTCTCGCCGCCTGCGGCGGCAGCAGCAGCTCCTCAGGCACACGCGTCACGCGGGGAGCCATCACGGCGGTCACCTCGACGACCATCACGGTGAACGGGTCCGTCATCGACGACTCTGCCGCGCAGGTGACCATCGACGGTTCGGCACGGACGAAGGCCGACCTGAAGCTGGGCCAGATCGTCACGGCCAAGGTGGACGACCACAGCAAGGCTGCCGAAGTGCGCTCGCACGCGCAGCTGCGCGGGAGGGTCGACAGCAAGGCGACCAGCACCATCACCATCGGTGGCCAGGTGGTCCGGATCGACGACTCCACCCAGTTCGACGATTCGGCGCGACGGATCGCGAGCGTCTCGGCGGCGGATCGGGTGCGCGTCAGCGGGTTCCCCGACGACAAGGGCGGCATTCGCGCCACGCGCGTGGAGAAGGACGCCGCCGGCACGAGCGAATTCGAGGTCCATGGCGTGGCGTCCGCCGTGAGCGCGACAGGATTCACGCTGACCGTTTCGCCCGGCGGCGCGACGTACACGGTGACGTTGGGGAGCGGAGTCACGCTGCCGAGCGGTCTCGCCAACGGTTCGCTCGTCGAAGTGAAGGCCGCGACGCAGCCGACAGGCAGCTCGCTGGTCGCTTCCTCCGTGAAGCTCGACGACGACGACCGGCTGGGCGAGGCGCAGCAGGAAGCGGAGATCGAAGGGATCGTGACGAGCGGCTCGTCCAGCAGCTTCGTCATCGACCACCGCACGATCACCACCTCCGCGTCGACGAAGTGGGTGGGCGGAGCTCCGGGCGATCTCGCCGTGGGAGTGAAGGTGGAGGCGGAAGGTCGGCTGGACGCGTCGGGCGTGCTCGCCGCGAGCCGCGTCTCGTTCGAAGACAGCGTGCGGGCGCAGAGCAGCGCCTCGAACGTGGTCCCGGCCGGCACCGGCGGCGCCACCAACGGCACGTTCAAGATGTTCGCCGGCGCGATCACCGTGCACGTCAGCGACGCGACCGCGTTCGAGTCCGGCGTGGCCAATCTCACGGCGCTCGCCGCGCTCGGAGCGACCCAGAGCGTCGAAGTGCGTGGTTATCCGTCGGCCGCCGGCGGGGGCGACATCGCCGCGACTCGCATCAGGCTGGCGAGCGGGGGCAACGCCGGCAGGATTTTCATCCAAGGGCCGGTCGCTGCGACGAACAGCACCGCCAAGACCATCGCCATCCTCAACATCACCGTGAACGTCGCCAGCGCGCAGCTCAAGGGGCGCGACGAGACCACCCTCCTGCCCGGCGACTTCTTCGCCACCGTCTCCGTCGGGACCACGGTGAAGGCGCGCGGTGACAGCGCGGCCGCCCTGTCCGGAACGACCCTGACCGCCTCCGAGGTCGAGTTGGAGGACGACAAGTAAGGCCCGCCGCGGGCGCCGGGGTCGCTGCGACGGACCTGCGACATCCAGCGCCTTGAAACCTACTTCGCCGGCCGGTTACGACAGACGCGAACGTCGCAGCTTCCCGGGAGCCCACCGTGAGCTCGACACAGCCGCGCTATCCGACCTCGCTGAGGGTCGCATTCTCTCCGGCGGGAGGCTCGCTCGCCGAGGAGGCGACGAACATCAGCGCCGGCGGCATGTTCGTCCGCACCGATCGGAAGCTGGCGCGCGGGGAGCTCATTTCGGTCGCGCTCGAGCTCCCCGACGGGGAGCACCCCGCGCCGGTGAAAGCCAAGGTCATCCATGACATTCCTCCGGTGAAGACGCGGCCGGAGGCGGCCGAGCGCGGACTCGGGGTGCAGTTCGTCGCCGCCGACGACGCTTTCCGCAGCCGGCTAGAGCGCTACATCCAGTCGCTGGTGGCGAAGAGCAGGGCGCCTGTCCGCGTGCTGCTCATCGCGCGAGACTTGCTGCACGAGAAGGGCTGGACCCAGCTCACGGCGCGCGACGACCAGGGCAGCTACTGCCTCACCGGCGCCTTGGCCAAGGCGGCCGGCGGCGACCTCGACGCCTACCGGGCCGCCTTGCAGACCGTGGGACCGCGCCTGAGCGTCCCGGCCTGCACCTTCGGCGGCTTCGATTGCCACTGCCCGGTGCTGAGCTGGAACGACCGCGAAGGTCGCACCAAGAAGCAGGTGATCGCCAAGCTCGACGAGGTGATCGAGGCGGCCCTGAGCGGCGCGGCCGCATAGCGCCGTTTCAGGGCTGAGAGGCGGACATCGCCGGTGCCGCCTCGTCCGAGATGGCAGCATAGACGAGCTGCTTGAACAGCTTGCGGTAGTAGACGCGGGAGGGACCGGGGGCCTGCGTCATGAGGACCGCCACGAGCTGCTCCTTCGGATCGACCCAGAAGTACGTTCCCGCGGCCCCCGCCCACATGAACTCGCCCGCCCGGCCGGGCGTTGCGGCCACGCCGTCGTCGAGGCGGACGGCGAATCCGAGCCCGAAGGTGTACCCGCGAGTGCCGAGAAGCAGCTCTCCCGGCGTGAGGCCGGCGTCCTTGATCTTGCCGAGCTGGTCGGAGGTCATCAGGGCAACGGTGGTGCGGCTCAAGATCCGCGTTCCGTCGAGCTGGCCGCCGTTGAGCATCATCTGCGCGAACCGCAGGTAGTCGGAGGCGGTGGCGACGGCGCCGACGCCGCCGGAGTCGTTCTTCGGCGGCGCGCTCACGTCGAGGACGCGATTCGGATTGCCCGTGGCCGGATCGGTGGGGAACGGCTGGGCGAGCCGCGCCAGCTTGTCCTTCGGCAGCGAGAACGCTGCGTCGGTCATCTTCAGTGGCTTGAACAGGCGCGCGTCGAGGAGCTCCGACAGCTTGCTGCCGGAGGCGGCCTCCACGACCCGGCCGAGCACGTCCACCGACAGGCTGTACTCCCAGACCTCCCCCGGGTTGTGGGCGAGCGGCGCCTTCGCCAGCCGCTCGACTTCCTCGGCCGGCGTGACGCCGCGCGATTCGTAGGGGAAGTCGGCCTGGAAGACGCCGGCCTTGGCGTAGGCGTCCTTGACCGGCGCGTTGGCGGTGATCTCGCCGTACGCGAGCCCGGACGTGTGGCGCAACAGGTCCTGCACGGTCATCTCGCGAGCCGCGGGAACCGTGTCGTAGGTCAGCCTTCCGGTCGCATCCACCTTGGGGACGCTCACCTGCACCTTGGTGAAGGCGGGCAGGTACTTGGAGACCGGATCGGTCAGCACGATCTTGCCTTCTTCCACCAGGACCATCGCGGCCACCGAGGCGAGCGGCTTCGTCATCGAGTAGATGCGGAAGATGGTGTCCTTGGCCATCGGCGCGCCGGTCGCGGGATCCCGCGCGCCGAACGCCTCGAAGTAAGCGACGCGGCCCTTGCGCGCAACGACTGCCACCGCGCCAGGAAACTTCTTCGCCTGGATCTCGCCCTGCAGGACCTTGCCGATCCGGCCGAGGCGATCGGCCGAGAGGCCGACCTCTTCCGGACGCGCCGACGGAAGCGCCTGCGCCCAGGCGGTGGAAACGGAAAGGGAGAGAGAAATGACGAGGACGCCGAGGAAGCGACGCACGAGAGCCTCCCGCGCAAGAGAGGCGCGCCATCCTAGTCGGATGTCCCGCAAAGGGCGAGCCGTGCCTTTGCGAAGGACCGGTCAGGGCGCCGCGCGCACCGGTTGGAAAGATCCGGGATGGCGCGAGCTGGCCGATGCAGCTTCTTGCGCGCCCCACAGGGCGCCGTAGACCTGTGCCTTCCAGCCGAGCCCCGCGAGCATCAATCGGGATCGGACGACGAGATGCGGTGGGATTGCCTCGCGGATTCGCTGGAGGAGCGCCTCGCCCGCCTCGCTCGTTCCACCCCCGAAAACGATCGCTTCCGGGTCGAGCAAGGAGGAGATGGCGCCGACGCATGCGCTCAAGTACGCCACCACCGGCCTGGTCGCGCGCGCGAAGCGCCGTTTGGTCGCCGCGCGCGCGAGCGCCTCCGCCGCGCTCAACTTCTCGCCGGTGGCCCGCCTGACCATCTTCTTGATCGCCTGTTTCGCCACGACGTCCGACACCCTCGTCGCGCGTTTGCCTCGCTCGTCGCAGGGAAAGGTCATCTCGCCGACTTCGCCGGCCGCGAAATGCGCGCCGCGGTGGATGGCGCCGTTCAAGAACACCCCGGCGCCGATCCCCGTGCCGAGAGCGATGAAGACGAAGTCGTTCAGGTCCCTGGCGGCGCCGAACCACTTCTCGCCCAGCGCACCGCAATTCGCATCGCCCTCCACGAACACGGGGATCCGATAGCGCTCCTCGAGCTGCGCGCGGAGAGGGACGTCGACCCACCCTTCCAGGTTGCCGGCGCAAACGACCCGCCCGTCGGGAGCGACACAGCCTGGGACGGCGACGCCGAGCGAGACGACGCTCGCACGGCCGCCCGGCAGCTTTTCCATCTGCTCGTCGAGGACGCGCAGCATGGCGCCCACGCCGCCTCGCGCCGGCGTCGGCAGCTTCTCCGCGTGGACTTCGCTATCGGTCGCGGCCTCGCGGACCAGAACGGCGATCTTGGTCCCACCGATATCCACCGCGACGAAGTGGCGTTTCACGGCGCAGGAACCTCCAGCGAGCCCTCCGCCACGGCCTCACGAGTCGACGCGCGGGTGCGGGCCATCGCCAGGCGCCCGAACGCAACCCCGATCGCAGCGCCCAGGGCGACTCCCGCGAGGACGTCGGATGCCCAGTGCTCACCCGCGCACACTCGCTCGCGCGCGACCACGAGCGCTGCGGCGCCGCCGAGCGCCAGCGCGGAGCGCCAGGCCATCGTCGGGGGAGCAAGGCACCAGGTAGAAGCGAGCACCGCGAGAGGGCCCGCCATGTGGGTGCTCGGAAACGACTCGCGCCCTTTGCGGGTGAAGCGGGCCAGGCCAGGCCGCGGCCGTCCGATCCACTTCTTCAACGTCTTTCCGATCAGCAGGGCGGAGGGCGCTGCCAACGCCGCGGGCAAGCCGGGCCGACCGGACGCTCGGAGGGCAACCGCGGCGGCGAGGCCTTCCACGGTCGCCGCCCAGGGGGAGGCGAGCATGGCAGCGGTCCGGGCGGCACCGCCAGGCGGCCGACGCCGGGCGGCGCGCGAAAGCGGACCGTCGATGGTTCCAATTCTGGTTCGCACGAGTTTCAGAGTGGGGACGCCGGCCCGCTTCGACAATGGACCCGGCGCAGTGGGGGCGTTCAGTAACCGTGGTCGCCGGCGTCCGCTCGGAGCTTGCCGCGGAACAGCCAGTACACGATGGCAAAATACCCGATGGCGACCAGCATGCCGGCCGACCACCAGTACACGCCGTATTGAAGCGAATACTGGCCCGAGGCCGTGTTGTAGATGGTCAGGCTGAAGGCGTCCGAGGTGCTGGCGGGAAGAAGGCGGGGGTACAGCGCGAACGCCACCCCGGCCAGCATGGTCGCCATGAACGCCGACGAGCTGAAGAACGCGGCCAGGTCGCGCCCGCGCCGCGAAAACAAGACCAGCCCGAGGTAGCTCGCGACGGCGATCGCGGGGATCAGCGCACCGGCGAACCAGTGCCGGCGGTAGTTGTCGATCAGGTGCGGGCGCACCGAGATGCTGGCGATCAGCGCAACGACGCTGAGGATGAACAGCGGGGCGAGGAGCACCGAGGCGAGCTTCCGCGCACGCTGCTGCACGGCGCCTTCCGTCTTGTACGTCACCCAGCAGGTGCCGTGGACGATCACGGCCACCAGCGCCAGCACGCCGCAGAGCACCGTGTACCAGTCGAGGATTCCGTTGTTCGTGCCCACCCGGAAGTCGGTCCACAGCGGCTCGAAGAAGGAGCCGTCCGCGCGCAGGGGCACGCCGCGGATCACGTTCCCCAGCGCCGCTCCGTAGAAGAGCGCCAGGAGCCCGCTGGCCAGGCAGAACGCCCCGTCGAAGAAGCCGCGCCATACCGGAGATTCGAGGTGGAGCCGGAACTCGATGCCCACCGCGCGCAGCATGAGCAGCCACAGGACGATGTTCAGCGGCAGGTAGAAGCCGCTGAAGCTCGAGGCATAGAGCGCGGGGAAGGCGAAATAGAGCGTGCCCCCGGCGGCGATCAGCCACACTTCGTTGCCGTCCCACACCGGCCCGATGCTCCGCAGGACGGTCCTGCGCTCCCGGTCGGTGCGGGCGATGAACAGGTGCATGGCGCCCGCGCCGAGGTCGAAGCCGTCGAGGACCACGTAGGCAATCAGCATGAAGGCGACCAGCGCGAACCAGAGGGTCGGCATGCCTGGACCCCTACACGGAGCTGAGCGCCGGTCCCTCGTGCGCCGGGCGCTGCGGAGAAGGACCTTGCACGATCAGGCGCTGCACGAGGAAGAGAAAGGCGATCCCCAGCACGGTGTACATGCCCATGTACCCGAGGAGCGTGAACCAGGTGCTGCCCGCGGAGACCAGGTTCGAGTAGCCGTCCCGAGTGCGCAAGAGCCCATACACGACCCACGGCTGGCGGCCCAGCTCGGCGGTCAGCCAGCCGGCGGTGTTGGCGATGTACGGGAACGGCACCGCGAGCATCAGGGCCCACAGCGCCGCCCGCGAGTGGAAGAGGCGCCCCCGCCAGAGCAGGAAACCGCAGACGACCATCAGCGCGACGAACAACGTCCCCAACCCCGCCATGATGTGGTACGCGAAATAAAGCAGCGGGATGTTGTCCGGCCAGTCCTCGCGCGGGAAGGCGTCGAGGCCTTTCACCTCGCCGCGGAACGTCCCGTAGACGAGGAAGCTGAGCAGGTTGTTGACCGCGATCGGATTTTCGATGGTCCCGTGCTCGGGATCCGGCTGGCCGATGAGGACCACCGGGGCGCCGGCCGCCGTCTTGAAGAGGCCTTCCATCGCCGCGGTGGTCGCCGGCTGGTGGTGCGCGAGATAGCGCGCGTGGAGGTCGCCGGTGGGAAAGATCTGCAGGACTGAGCTGACCAGGCCCGCGATGACACCGAGGCGCACGAACAGCATGGCGTGCTCCCGGTTCCGCCCGCTGAGCAGGTAGAAGGCGCCGACCGCCGCCATGACGAACGAGGCGGTCACCACCGCGGCGCTCATGTTGTGCGGGTATTGCAGGAGGGTCCAGGGATTGAGCAGCACGCCGGAAAAGCTCGTCACCTGGAAGGAGCCGTCCTGCATCCGCTAATAGGCGACCGGGTGCTGCATCCAGGCGTTGGCGGCGATGATGAAGTACCCGGACAGCCAGGATCCGAGGAAGACCGCCACGCCTGACAGCCAGTGCAGGACCGGCCCCAGGCGCTTCTCGCCGAACAGGAACATCCCGAGGAACGCGGACTCGAGGAAGAAGGAGAACACTCCTTCCATCACCAGCGGCTGGCCGATCACCCCGCCGGTCAGCCGCGAGAAGCGCGACCAGTTGGTGCCGAACTGGAACTCCATGGGGATCCCGGTCACCACGCCCATCACGAAGTTGAGCCCGAAGACCTTGGCCCAGAAGCGGGCGGCCTCGCCGTAGAGCGCCTGCTTGCGGCGCAGCGCCAGCGTCTGCAGCACGACCACGAGCAGGGCGAGCCCCATGGTGAGCTGGGGGAAAAGGTAGTGGAAAGTGATGGTGAAGGCGAAGTGCAGGCGATGGACCAGGTACGCGGCGGTGTCCATGGAGCCTCGCCCGGATTGCCTTTGCGGCGGAACTCGACGAGGGTACCACGCCCGCGCAGCGCGGGCGTCCGTTACACCACGGGCTCGCGGCGCGGGATCCGGAAGCTCCCTACGTAGTCCTCCGGCCGCGCCGGATCGAAGGTCTTGCCCATGATGCGGTGCCGGGCATACGTGCGCTCGGGCGCAGCGACCCCCATCTCGGCGAGCCGCTTGCGGGCGTCGGTCGCCAGGAACACTTCCTCGGCGACGGCGTGATAGTCGAAATCGCCCTTCACGTATCCCCAGCGCTTGAGCTGCGTCAGGATCCAGACCGCCATCGAGTGCCAGGGGAAGGCGGCGAAGACGGCGCGCTCCGGGACGTGGCGGGCGTTTCCGAGCCCGTCCCCGAAGCGGCCGGTCAGCACCTGCTCGACCACGGATACCGGCTGATCGAGGTAGCTGGCCCCCGCGATGGACCGGGCGATCTCCGCCCGGTTGTCCGGTTCCTGCGCGTGAGCGGTGGCGGTCGCCACGGCGCGGAACAGGGCCGCGAAGGTGTTGGGGTTCTCCTTCACGAACGACTCCGAGACGGCGAACGCGCAACAGGGGTGGCCGTCCCAGAGGTCGCTCGAGAGGGCGTGGATGAACCCCACCCCGTCGTGGACCGCGCGCTGGTTGAACGGCTCCGGTCCCAGGTAGCCGTCGATGCTTCCCGACCGCAGCGCCGCTAGGAGCCCGGCGGGCGGCACCACCCGGATCTGCACGTCCCTGTCCGGATCGAGCCCGTGCTCTGCCAGATAATACCGGAGCAAGAGGTCGTGCATCGAGCACTCGAAGGGCACCGCAAGCTTCATCCCTTGCCACTGCCGCGGGTCGCGGCGGTCCCTGTGCTTCAGATGGAGCGTGATGGCCTGGCCGCTCCCGCCCTGCAGCGAGACCACCCGCATCGGGTCTCGCTGCGGTCCCGGTCCGAGGCGGAGCGCCAGCGGCATGGGCGCGAGCATGTGCGACGCCTGGCACTGGCCGCCGATGGCGAGATCGCGGACCAGGCCCCATCCGGGCGCCTTGACCAGCACGGCCTTGAGCCCCTGCAGCGCGTAGAAGCCCATCGGCTCGGCCAGGAGCAGCGGCGTGGCGCAGGCGACGGGCACGAAGCCGATCTTCAGCTCCTTCTTCTCCAGCGCGCCGCGCGTCTCGTGCGCGAGCACCTTGGCGGTGGTGAGCGGAAAGAAGGCGCCGACGGCGTCGACCAGGGAACGTCCGCCCAGGCCATGGAACATGCCCCGGCCTCCGGCGACCGCGCGCGTGACCGCCGCCTCGACGATGCGGTCGACGAGCCGTTCAGTGGCAAGGGTCACGGCGATCCGTAGACCGGGCGCGGGCGGCCAGCAGAGAGGGTCGCCGAGGAAGTGCCCACCACGCCGAGAAGACCGCGCTCACGTCGGCGATGCATGCATCGACTCTCCTTCCCGCAGAAAGAGGTCTGATTCACTTCCCCGGCGACCCGCCTGATCGGGGGTGCAATCGCGGTACCAGCGCGGGCACGGTTCCGTACGAGGAGCGGTCCGGAATCCCACCTGGGCGCCGGCGACGAAATGGTGGGAATCGCCCGATCCGGCGACGCGATTGTCGGAATGGCCGGGAGTGTCGCGGAAGCAAACGGAGCGCAACCCATCCGCCAAGCGGGGCCCAGCGCTGCGCCCGCGAGGGCGACGAGGCCGTGACGCCTCCGCCCTACGAATCGGTCGGTTTGCGGCGCTCGGGCGCCAATCCTGTCGGAAGCGCTGCGCGCCGCCGTTCCTCTACCCCCCACCGAGCTCATCGAGGATCTCGTACAGCCCGAGCTTGGGTAGACGCAAGTAGCCGTTCCAGGCGGCGCGCGCGAGCGTCCCGTCGGCGATCCAGCGCGGCAGCCACTCGCCTGCCCGATCGGGGTCGCCCTGGGGGAGAAGGGCGCCCTGCTCCAACGCCCAGCGCAGGTTCCGCTCTTCGTGGACGCCGACCGGCGGCGCGGCGACGATCGGCAGTCCCAGGGCCGCGAAGAAGGTCATCTCGCTGGGCTTGGTCCAGAGAACGTCGGTGCGCGCGAGCAGCGCGTTGAACCTGCGCAGGTACACCAGGGTGTCCGGCTCCTCGAGCAGCTCGACCGCAGGATGGCCGGCGAGGCCGCAGGCGGCGATCGCCGCGCGCAAGGAACGCGCCACGTCCGGCCTGCGGCCGGCGACGAGCGCCAGCGCGATCTGCCCGCCCCGCAGCGGACGTTCGAGCGCCCGCAGGAGGCTTGCCGCGATCCCGGCATGCGCCCCGGCGCCGCCGATGGCGAAGGTGATCAGCGCGGGCGATTCGTCGCGCCGGATCGCGCCGAGCTCCGCCTCGGCGACGCCGGCCACCGTTCGATGCGGATCGAGGCGCCCGAGGCGGGCGGCGAGATTCGGCTTGAGCGCGGACATCTGGCGCCCGCCCACCAGCTCGTCCGGCAACGGAAACCCGGTCAGCCGGATGCGCTCCGGCGCTACCCCGTAGGATTGGATGCGCCGCCGCGCGGGCTCGCTCGGAACGTAGTACCGGATGCGACTCCGCGAGGGGTCCGGAGGCGCCCACACCCGGTTCACGTCCGCGTCGGTCACCACGCAGTGGAGGCGGTCGGCGCCGTGCAGCTCGGCGAGGATGGGCGCCGCGTAGAACGTGGACAAGAGGGGCACGCCGGCGATTCGCAGGTAATCGGCGAGCGCCCGCCCTGCTCCACCGCGCGCGGCGCGCTCCATCCAGCGCGTCCCCGCCGTGGGCGCGGAGAGGTCTCCGTCCGCCTCCGCGATGGCCGTGACCCGCTCGAGCAGCGCGCGCAGCGGAGCGCCGACGAGCCGGGCCTGCGACCAGCGCGTGAGCGGCTCGTACAAGGCGCGGGTCCGCTTCCAGAACCAGGCGTCGCGCGCGTCGCCGAGCGGCGGCAGGTCCATCTGCAGCATCGGGACGCCGAGCGCGTCCGCGAGCGGCGCCGCGGCGCGCAGGTGGCCGTATCCCATGTCGATGGCCGCGACCACGGGCCGCGGAATGTCCGGAGGCATCGGGGCCGCGCACCTTCACCGCGCGGGCAGCCGCTGTCAAGCCGGTGGAGCGTGGGCCTCGGCCCGGCGCCGCGCCAGGAGCGTGCTTGCCCCGTACACGACCAGCGCCATGCAGAAGTACTGGGCTGGCGTGAGCCCCAGATAGCGCGCGTCCACGTACGGCAGATCTCGGGCACGCAAGAAGTCGAACGCAAAACGCCCTGCGCCGTAGAGGACCGCGAGCACTGCGAGGAGCGATCCGCGGAAGGCGCCGCGCCGGTGGAGCGCGTAGAGCACCAGCGTGAGGGCACCCAGGAGCAGCGCATCGTAGAAGCCCAGGTCGTGGCGCGGACCGTCAGGGAAGACGACGGCGAGCGGGAAGCTGGTCAACACCCCTGGATGGTCATGCACGGCGAAGCAGCCGAGCCGCGCCACCGCCCAACCGGGCGCCACCGAGAGCGCGATCACGTCGCCGTACCCGGCGAAGGAGAGGTGCCGGCGGCGGAAGAACAGCGCCCCGGCGGCGAGCCCGCCCAGGACGCCGCCCGTGGAGGAGAGCCCGTCCCACACCTTGAGCAGCTGCAGGATGCCGCCGGAGCGGAGCTCCTCGGGATGGTAGAAGAGCAGGTGCACGAGGTGCCCGCCGACCACGCCGCCGAAGAGCGCCCAGGTGGCGAACGAGGTGAGAGGCTCCGGGTCCAGGCCCTCCTCCCGCGCGCGTCTGGTGAGGAGTATCGAAGCCAGATACACGCCGGCGGCGGCGAGCACGCCGAAGGGCTCGATCGAGAGGGGCCCCAGGGACAGCGGCGGGATGCGGAAGTAGGGGATGAAGGCCGGAAGCAAGGCGCGCTACCTTCTCTCGAGGTACCGCGGGCTCGCGGTCCGCAGCTTCAGCTCGGCGATCCCCCGCAGCGCCTCGAGCGTCCCGAGGGGGACGTCACCCCGGCGGATGCGGCCCGACAGGGCAGCGGACAGCGCAAGCGCCTGCTCCCGCGGCGTCCCGGGCGGAGGCGTCTCGCCCAGCGGCCGCAGGAGCGCGATCTCCTGTCGCAGCAGATCGTCTCCGATCTCCAGATCGCGCTTCGCGATCGAGAGCGCATTCGCGGCCACCAGCAGCCGGAAGCGGAGCCGCGGGTCCTGCACGGAGGGCAGCACCTCCGCCTCGAGGAACTCACGCACCGCGTCCGCCAGCTCGGGCGCCGATGGACGGTCGGGCATCACGGGCCTCCTCTCTCCGCCGCCAGGGCGGCCCCGTACTTCTTACTGCCGACGTCCCGGGAAGCACGTCAAAGCAACGAGAGGATCTCGTGCTCCACCTCGGCCGCCAACCGGCCGAGGACGGCCAGCTCGACGCTGCGCTCTTCCCCGGACAGGTGCCGGCGCGCCTGGGTCAGCGCGCCGATCGCCCAGCGCACGTTGCCGAGCAGCTCGAAGACGCGCAGCTCCTCCTCCGTCGTGCGCAAGCCGGTCAGCTGCGCGTACCTGTCCAGGAAAGCGCCGGGCGGCGCGAGGCCGCCCAGCCGGAGCTGGTCCCGGCCGAAGCGCCAGGCCCGCACCATCGGCCAGGCCAGATCCTCCCGCGGGTCCCCGAGGTGGGCGAACTCCCAGTCGAGGACGGAGGTCAAGCCCGCTTCTCCGACCATGAGATTTCCGACTCGGAAGTCGCCGTGGCAGACGGCGCGCAAACCGCCGCGAGGCAGATCCGCCCGGAGCCGCAGCAGCGCGAGCTCGATGGCCGGATGCGGCTCGCCGACCGCGTCGAGCTGCGTCTGCAGGACGTCCAGCGACCGCCGCAGCGGCTCTTTGTCGCGCGCGCCCGGCAAGAAGTCGAGGCGCGCCGGATCGAGGGAATGGATCCGCGCCAGCTGCTCGGCCATCTGTTCGGGAAGGGCCGCGCGCGCCGCCTCCAGCTCCGGTTTCTGCACGATGCGGCGCCCCACCGTCTCGCCGGGCAAGCGCTCCATCGCGAACGCCTCCCTCCCGGCCACGTCGGCGAAATAGCGATAGGGCCTCGGCACCAGGACGCCCGCCTCCCACGCCGCCTCGAGGAGCCGAAACTCCTGCTCCAGCGTCAGCGCGTCGCGGTAGATCCGACCTCCGGCGGCGCGCCGCACCAGCAGCGCGATCGGGCCGCGCGGCGTCTCCGCGTCCACCGCCCAAGCCTCCATCGACGCGCCGCCACCCAGCAGCGCCGCCCGCTCGAGCCGGGTCCCGGCGCCGAACGACTCCTCGAGGAGCGCGCGCAGCGCCGCCTGGACCGCTTCGCTCGCCGGATTGGATCCCATGTTTCCGCCGCGACCATCGCGCCGTTCCGGGCGTCCGTCCAGCGTCCCGCGGCGATCGTTTGAGCGCTCCGTGCATCGCTGCTACAGAGCCGGTGGTGGAGAAAGGCGCGCAGGACCCGCAGCGGCGTTCCCTCGGCGGCTTCGGGCGCCTGATGCAGCGGGCCCGGGAGCCGCTCCGCTTGCCGCTGCCCGCGATTCCCTGGGAGCGCGCGCTGTTCCTCGGCGTCGCCGCGGTGATCGGAATCTACGCGGGGGTGGCGGCCGGCCTGTTCGCGCAAAGCATCCGCTTCGTGCAGATCGTGCTCTTCCGCGGCGGCGAAGTGGCGACCGCCTTGTTCGGCGCAGGCCGGACCGCCTGGGCAGCGGGGTTCCGCGACCATCTGTCGCGCGCGCACTGGCACGTCGAGTTCGCCGCCCTGGCGGTGCTGGTCCTCGCCTTCGCCTTCGGCGCCCAGGCGCTGGCCGCGCGCAAGCCGGATTGGCTGCCGCGCTTCGAGGTGCATCGCGTGCGCGCCGTGGCCCTCGCCGGCGCGCTGGGCCTGTGGCTCTACTACCCGCTCGTCCTGCTCGCCGTGTTCAACGGAACCTTCCAGGAGACGGGCGGCGGCCTGTACGCGATGGCCGTCCAGGCCCCGCTGTGGGTCCGCGCGCTGGCGCCGGCGTTCGGCGCGCTCGCGGCGGGGCTCATCGTCCGGTACGTCAGCCCGGAGAGCGGGGGTCACGGCGTCGTCGAAGTGATGGAGGCCATCCACCTGCGCGGCCAGAAGCTGCGCGGGCGCATCGCAGTGTGGAAGTCGCTCGCGGCTGGACTGGTGATCGGGTCCGGCGGCAGCGCGGGGCGGGAGGGTCCCGTGGTCCACCTCGGCGGCGCGGTGGCCGCCTCGCTGGGCCGCTTCCTGGCGTTGCCGCGGAGGGAAGCCTCGGTCCTGCTCGCCTGCGGCGCGGGAGCGGGGATCGCAGCCTCGTTCCAGGCGCCGCTCGCAGGAGCCATGTTCGCTTTGGAGATCGTGCTCGGCGACTTCGGCGTCACCCGCTTCGCGCCGATCGTGCTCGCCTGCGTGACCGCCACCGCCACCTCGCGCGCGCTGCTCGGCGGAGGGACCGAGCTGCAGGCCGTCTCCTGGACGCTGCAGCACTCGGGAGAGATCGCCGTCTACCTGGCCCTGGGCATCGCCGCCGGCGGCGCGGGGATCCTCTACATCCGCTCCATCTACACGGCCGAGCAGATCTTCTCCGGGCACGCGGGCGGCCGGCTCGGCAAGGGGCTGTCGCGACTCCGCCCTGAATTTCGCGCCGCCATCGGCGGGCTGGTGGTGGGCCTGCTCGCGCTGGTCACGCCGCGCGTGCTGGGCACGGGCATCGAGAGCATGAATGCGGCGCTGGCCGGGGAGCTGGCCTTCGGCGCGCTGGCGCTCACCTTCGCGCTGAAGCTCGCCGCGACCGCCGCGACGCTCGGATCGGGCTCGCCCGGCGGCAGCTTCTTCCCCGCCGTCTTCCTGGGCGCGATGTTCGGCGGCGCGTTCGGACGGGCCATCCACTGGGCCCTGCCGGCGCTGACCTCTGCGCCCGGCGCGTATGCGGCGGTCGGCATGGGCGCCGTCGTGGCCGGGGCGACCGCAGCTCCGCTCACCGGCGTGATGATGATGTTCGAGCTGACCGGCAGCTACCAGATCGTGCTTCCGCTGCTGGTCGCCTGCGGCGCGGCGGCCGCGCTGGTCAACGGCGTTCTCGGAGGGTCCATCTACACTCTCGGCGCGCGCCGCCGCGGCGTGCCGGCGCGCATCGAGGAACCGCTGCGGGACCTGTCGGTGGCCCAGGCTTGCGAGGTGTCCCCGGCCGTCCCCGCGGACTCATCCGGCCCGGATCTGCTAAGGGCGCTGGAGGGCGCGAGCGTCGCCATGCCGGTCGTGGACGCGCGCGGTTTCACCATCGGCGTGCTCCCGGTCGCCTCCGCGCGGGAAGCGCTGGCCGGGCCCACGCCGCGCACCGCGGCGGACCTCGCCCGAAAGGAGGATCTGGTGCTGCTGCTGCCCGATGACGACCTGCAGCATGCCCTTCATGCATTGTCGGAGTCTCGGACCGCGGAGGCGGTGGTGGTGGAGAGCCCCGAGGCGCCGCGGCCGCTCGGGGTCGTCACACGCGAGAGCATCCTGGACGCGTGGCACCGCGCGAATACCTGAATGTGTGGCACCGACTCCCCGGGCCGCTGTAACCTGCCGTCCATCCGCAGTGCCAATCAGGAGAGGGACACGATGGTCAAGGAAATGATGAAGGGCGCGGTCATCGCCGCCGCCGTGGGATCGCTGTTCGCGTCGGGCGCCGCGCAAGCCAAGGAGAAGGAGAAGAAGGCCTCCAGCGCCTCGGTGAAGTGTGCCGGCGTCAACGAGTGCAAGGGCCAGAGCTCGTGCCACAGCGCGAGCAACGCCTGCAAGGGCCAGAACGGCTGCAAGGGCCAGGGCACGAGCGAGGTCAAGAGCGAGAAGGACTGCACCACAAAAGGCGGCAAGGTCGTCGCCGAGAAGTGAGCTTCGTGCGGGGCCGGTGCGGTGAAGCGCCGGCTTCGCGGAGAGCGCATGGCCTTCCAGCGCGCGCACCTCGGGCACGGCATCGGGCTTCGCTCGAAGCACTACGGGCGGTTCCTCGAGGAACCGCCCGCCGTGGGCTGGATCGAGGCGATCAGCGAGAACTTCATCGGCGTGGGCGGCAGGCCGCTGGCGGTGCTGGAGAAAGCGCGGCGCGACTTCCCCGTGGTGCTGCACGGGGTGTCCCTCTCCATCGGCTCGGTCGATCCGCTCGACCGCGAGCACCTCGCCGGCCTGCGCGACCTGGCCGACCGGATCGAGCCGGCCTACGTCTCCGACCATCTCTGCTGGGGCTCGCACCGGGGCCGGTACCTGCACGATCTCTTGCCGCTTCCCTGCACCGAGGAAGCGCTCCAGCACGTCGCCGAGCGCGTCCAGGAGGTCCAGGATGCGCTCGGGCGGCAGATCCTGCTGGAGAACGTGTCCAGCTACGTCGCCTTCCGCGGCTCCACCATGCCGGAATGGGAATTCGTCGCCGGGGTGGCCGAGCGGGCGGATTGCGGCATCCTGCTCGACATCAACAACGTTTACGTCAGCGCGCGCAATCACGGATTCGACGCGCGCGCGTACCTGGCCGCCATCCCTCCCGACCGGGTAGGCCAGTTCCACCTGGCCGGTCATTCCGATCGAGGGACGTACTTGTTCGATACCCACGACGCGCCCGTCGCGGACGCCGTCTGGGATCTGTACGCGGCCGCGGTGCGCCGGTTCGGCCGCGTCCCCGCTCTGATCGAGTGGGACGAGCACGTCCCGGCGCTGGAGCGCCTGGTCGAGGAGAGCCGCGCCGCGGCCACCATCGAGGCGCGCGAGCTGGCGGCGCGCGAGGGCAAGGCGGCATGACGCTGGCCGAGGCACAGGACCTGTTCGCCGCCCTGGTCACCGGCGAGCGCCCGGTGGATCCGGCCGCGCGCGAGGCCTGCCTGGCCGGCGATGCGGAGCTCTCCGCCGGCGAGCGCGCCCGCATCTACTCCGAGATGTATCTGTTCCGCCTGGTGGAAGCGCTGCGCGAGGACTACCCGCTCCTCGCGCGGCTTCTCGGGGACGAGGGCTTCTTCGCGCTCTGCCAGGGATACGTGCACACGCATCCCTCCCGGAGTCCGTCGCTGGCCCGGCTGGGCCGGGAGCTCCCAGATTTTTTGCGGGAGCGGCCCATCGCGCGGCCCGATCTTCCCGACCTGGCCGCGCTGGAGTGGGCGCGTTCCGAGGCGTTCGTCGCCGCCGATGCAGTCCCGCTGGGCGAGACCGCGCTGGCCGATCTCGGCGCGGATGCGGCCTCGGCGCGTCTGCGGCTGGTTCCTTCGGTGCGACTCCTCTCGCTGGAGCACGACGCGGACGCTCTCTGGGCCGATCTCGAGGCCTCCCGACAACCGGGGCCCCCCAGGCGCCGCGCCACTTCGCTGCTCGTCTGGCGAAAGGGGTTCGACGTGTTCCACTCGGAGGTGTCCGCCGAGGAGCTCGCCGCCCTCTCGGCCGTGGGGAACGGCGGGACGCTCGGCGAGGCGTGCGAGGCGTTCGCGGACCTCCCCGACCCGACCCGGACTGCGCTCGATGCCCTGGCCAGCTGGTCCGGCGAAGGCATCCTCGCGGCCGCGCACAACTGAGCAGTGGCGGGCGACTTGTGCTTGCGTGCCGGGGCATTGCACCGGATCCTGCCCGCGTGGAATCGGCGAACCCGGCCGCCGCGCGCGCCTATGCCGCCGCCCTGATCTCGGCGCCAGACCGGCATGACGTCGGTCGCGCGTTCGTGGACGCGGGGGTGGCGGCGGCAGGGGCGCGCGGCGGGAACCTGTACCTCTCGCGGAGCGGCGCGCTCCACCTGCTTGCGCCGCTCGGCGCTTCGGAGGACGCGCTGGTCCCGTATCGGGTGATGCCGTCGTCGGCGGACGCGCCGTGCGCTGAAGCGTTCCGGACTGCCGAGCCCATCTGGCTCGGGTCGGCGGAGGCCATCGAGGCGCGCTTTCCCGCGATGCTCGACCTGCTCCGCGCCACCGGCGACGAAGCCTGGGCGGCGTTGCCGCTGCCGGGCCAGGCGGGACCGCTGGGCGCCATGGGCCTCCATTTTGACGCGCCGCAGCCGTTCGACGAGGAGCAGAGAACCTTCCTTGTCGAGCTGGCGCGGCTCGCGGCGCTCGCGATCGAACGGGCAGGCCGCCACCAGGAGGAACGCGAGGCACGCAACTTCCAGCACCGGCTGATCGGCATCGCCGGTCACGAGCTGCGCAATCCATTGACGGTGGTCCTCTCCGCTGCCGAGCAGCTGGTGCGCGGCGCCGCCGGGGAGCGCGAGAAGCGCGCGGTCGCGCGGCTGCTGCGCAACGCCCGGCGGATGGATCGCATCGTCCGCGATCTGGTGGACTACGCGCAGGCGCAGGCGGAAGGGCGGCTGTACATCGTTCCGCGAGAGGTCGATTTCCACGAGCTGTGCGTGCGCGTCCTCGCCTCGCTCTCGTCGGTGCACCCCGAGCGTCCCGTCACCTACCAGCGCGGCGAGGACGGGCGGGGCCGCTGGGATCCCGACCGGCTCGAGGAGCTGCTCGAAAATCTCTTGGTGAACGCGCTCAGGTACGGCGCTCCCGATCGGCCGGTCTACATCGGCTGGTACGGCGAGCCCACCGAGCTGGTGCTCAAGGTGCACAACCATGGACCGCCGATCCCGCCCGCGGTCCTGCCACACGTCTTCGATCCCTTCCGGCGCGGCGAGGAGCACAGCGTCCGCGACAGCCTGGGGCTCGGGCTCTACATCGTGCGGCAGATCGTCTCGGCGCACGGCGGCCGGGTGGAGGTGCGCTCGGACCGCGAGAGCGGCACCACCTTCGTGGTGCGGCTCCCCTTCGCTGCGCAGGCGTCCCCGGCGCACGAGCTCGCCGGCTGAGAGCTCACGCCCCTTCGTAGCGGGCCAGGATCACGGTGGAGTTGTCGATCCCGCCGTTGGCGTTGGCCGCGTCGAGCAGCTTCCTGGCCACGGCGGGAAGGTCGGTCGAGCGCAGGAGGATCGCCTCCATGCCCGGGTCGTCGACCATTCCCGACAGGCCGTCGCTGCAGAGCATCAGGAGGTCGCCGGGCCGAATCTCGTGCTCGTGCACCTCCACGTCCACCTGCCGCTGCTGACCGAGCGCCCGCAGGATGATGTTCCTCTGCGGAAACGACCTCGCTTCCTCCTCGGTGATCTTGCCCTGCCGCAGGTATTCCTCGACTAACGAGTGATCGATGGTGATGCGGCGCAGCCTCCCGTCGCGCAGGAGGTAGACGCGGCTGTCGCCGGCGTGCGCGACGATGGCCCTGGCGGCGCTCCCGTGCTCGACGAAACATGCGGCCACGCAGGTGGTGCCCATGTTCTTCTTCGACGCGTCGATGTCGGCGGCGTCCAGGATGCGCTGGTTCCCCAGCTTGATGGCGGTGACCAGCCGGTTCTCCTCGTAGCTCCTCGCGCGGTCCTCCTTGAAGGGCCAGGTCGCCTCGCGATCGCGGCCAGTCAGCTCGAAGAACTCGCGCATCTCCTGCGCCGCCATGCCGCTCGCCACCTCTCCCGCGGCGTGCCCGCCCATCCCGTCGAACACCGCGAACAGCCCCTCCTCGGGGTAGACGAGGTAGTTGTCCTCGTTGTTGTCCCGCTTCAACCCCACGTCGGTCCTGGCGGCGTGCACGATGCGCATGGAGGGCCCTCGAGCCGCTCCAAGAGCGTAGATGATCGCACGCCCCGGCGCGAGGCTCGCCGCGGGAACCGGGAGCGGCTGGTCGCTTCCTCTGGACGATCAGATCGCCGGCCGGGTGGTCACTTCTTCTGCACGATCAGATCGCCTGCCGGGTGGTCACTTCTTCTGCACGATCAGATCGCCTGAGAAGGCGTCGCACTCGATCACGCCCTCGCCCTTGCCGTACACCGCCTCCAGCCAGCCGCCCATGCCCCCGTGCTTCCGCTTCGGAGTGCGCTTCACCTCGAGCTTCAGGTCGTCGCGCAGGTCGCCGCTGTGCGAGGAGTAGGACAGCTCGAAGCTGCTCCTTGCCGGATCGGGCTGCAGCTTGATGTCGCCGGACACGGTTTCCGCGCTTAGGCGGCAGCCCTTGGCGCAGACTCCCGCCCACTCCAGGTTGCCGGAGGCGGACTGGAAGGCGAGCTGCACGGCGGGATCGGCGGTGGTGGCCATCGCGGTGCCCGAGACGAGGTGCAGCCGCAGCTGCGGCCCGGTGGCATTGACCGTGGCATCGCCCGAGACGCTCTCCACGTCGGCGTTGCGGGCCCCCTGGACCTTCACGTCTCCGGACATGGTCCGCACGCGGACGTCGCCGCCGACGTTCTGCACCGAGATGTCGCCGGAGGTGGAGGCGAAATCGACGTTGGATCCCTTGGGCAGCTGGACCCGGAGATGACCGCGGCGCAGCTGCCGGCGGCCGTTGAACTCGGCCTCGACGCGGTCGCCGAACTGCAGGATCTGCACCTCGCCGTTGACGGGCACCCCGTCGACGCTGACGGCGATCTGCGGCTTGTCGCTCGGCACCACCTCCACCTCGCCGGACTGCACCCGCAGGCGGAAGGTGACCGGCCCCTTCACTGCCAGCGAGGCGGCGCCGTTCTTGCCGCCGGCCCTCGCGGTCGGCGCTTCGCCGGGAGCGTCCTCGTCGTCCCCGAACCGGCTGTGCCACCTGTCCCGTTCGCGCGAGCGCCGTTCCTCCTCGCGAGCGCGCCGCTCCTCCTCGCGAACGCGCCTCGCCTCTTCGAGCGCCTGCCTCTGCTCTTCGCGCACCCTTCTCTGTGCATCGCGGTACTGCCTCTGTGCGTCGCGCAGGGCGCGGTCGCGCTCGGTGGCGCCCGTCTCCGCGTCCTGGTCGTCCTGATCCTCGTGACGCTGCGCGAGAAGGCGCAGGCCGCTCAGGTCGAGATGGCGCAGCTTTTCCAGGGCGCGCAGCTCGACCTGCCATTGCGAGAAGTCGAGGTCGGGTATCTCGAAACCGCGCAGATCGAGGTCGAGATCTTCTTCCGGCTGCTCGCGCGGCTGCTGCGCCCGCGCGCGCTCCGGGGGCGTCATGGCCAGGAGCGCTGCGAGCAGGGCGATGCTGCCGATCATCGTGCGACCTCCTCCGAATCCTCGATCGCCTGGCGCAGCGAACGGACCATGACGGCGCTGCCGTCGAGCAGCTTCACCCGCTGCTCGGGATCGTTGCGCGCCTGCGCGCTGGCATCGATCAGCGATCGTGCCCGGGCGAACGATTCGTCCCAGCGCTTCTGCGTGCGCGAGTCGAATCGGGCGCGCGCGGTGGCGTACTCCTGCTCGAGCACTCCGAGCGCGCTGCGGTAGTCGCCCGCGGCCCGATCCAGGGCCTGCCGCGTCTTCGGATCGGCGTCCGGCACCGCCTCGTCGGAGACAGCGGCATCGCCCTGCCCACCCACCGTGACGCGGTGGGAAGGGCGGACCACCACCGCGAGCGCCGCCGCTGCGGCCACCGCGGCCGCGCCCGCCAGGACCGGCCGCCACCTTCGGGCGCTCGAGATCGGGATGGGCGCATGCATCCGTTCCTCGATGCCTCGCCAGATCTCCGGCCGCAGCGCCGGCTGCGGGCGGCGCCGCACGAGCTGCGCCTCGGCGCGCAGCCAGGACAGCTCGCGCGCGCACTCGGCGCACTGCCCGGCGTGAGACAGGACCTCCGGGCGGGCCTCCTCGCCCAGCGCGGCAGCCTCCAGCTCCTCGAAGGTCGGATGGCCGGTCATGACGCTCCTCCCTCCACGTATCCCGCGAGCCGCTCCCGCAACTGCAGCCGCGCGCGGTGGATCTCGTTCTTCACCTTCTGCAGTTTCCAGCCCATCGCCTCGGCGATCTGTTCGTAGGCAAGCCCGTGGTCGATGCGCATGAGCAGGGCGGCGCGCCGCTCCGCGGAGAGCACCCGGAGGGCACCGTCCAGCAGGCGATCGGCTTCGCCCGAGAGCAGCGCCGCCTCGGGCGACGGCGCGCGGTCCGGCTCGCGAGGCTCCTCGTCGGAAAGAGGAAGCGGATCGCGCCGCCACCGCCGCAGCTGCTCCATCGAGACCATCCGCGCGATGCCGAGCAGCCATCCGCCCAGCCGCTCGTCTTCCCGCAGCGTGCGCATCCGCGAGTGGGCGCGCACGAAGGTCTCCTGCGTCGCCTCGTCCGCCGCCGCGTCGTCGCGGAGCAGGTCCCCGAGGAAGCGGCGGACGGAAGGAGCGTGGCGGTCGAAGATCACGCGAAAGGCCTCCGGCTCGCCGCGGCGCGCGCGGTCGAGCAAGTCCCGCTCGGGCGGAACCTCCCGGCGGCCGAGCAGGGCGCCGGGATGGTCGGTGGCGGGGGGCACCGGCACAACCGGAAGTGACGCGGCAGGCCGAGCGGTTTCAGCCATTTGGAGGTCCGGGGGGAAACCACGCTCTGTGTACACGAGATTCGAGATTCGAGAGTCGGAATCCGAGTTTCGATGTCGAGGGTCGAGCTTCGACGTCGAGAATCGAGCTTCGACGTCGACATCGAGTTTCGAGGCCCGACGTCGAGTTTCGACGTCGAGATGCGAGATTCGATGTCGAAGCTCGATGTCGAA
>WNFL01025208.1_pt1 | contig 23646 bp, 18 predicted proteins | sample 5400361 | NCBI WGS metagenome assembly WNFL01 (sample SAMN13153351, study PRJNA577476) | soil metagenome | isolation source: 40 cm soil on Douglas fir-dominated hillslope | place: USA:California | collected 2013-09-17
GCGATGTCGGGCGCCCATCTGTGGGCCGAGAACTACGAGCGCGCCTTCAGCCCCGAAGCGGCCTTCGAGCTGCAGGATGATCTGGTCCCCCGCATCGTCTCGACCGTGGCAGATCAGAACGGCGTCCTGACTCGCAGCATGAGCGAAGCGCTGCGCAGCAAGAGTGAAGACGCCTTGACCCCGCACGAGGCCGCGCTCCGCGCCTTCAGCTATTTCGAGCGTGTGACTCCCGAGGAGCACGCCGTCGTGAGACGGATCCTGGAGCGCGCGGTGAGCGAGGCTCCAGACCACGCCGGCTGCTGGTCGATGCTGTCCCTCATGTACAGCGTCGAGTTCGCGGACGACTTCAATCCCGAGCCGAATTCTCTCGACCGGGCGTTGGCGGCGGCACAACGCGCCGTGAATCTCGCCGCGACCCATGCTCTCGGCCACTACGCGCTGGCCTTCGTCTACTGCCTCCGCAAGGAGACGGCTTCCTTCCGGGCGGCGGCGGAGAGGGCCCTCGCGCTCAATCCCATGGATGGGTCGGTCATGGGCCTCCTCGGCGTCCTCCTGAGCACCTCCGGCGACATGGACCGGGGTTGTCGGATGGCGGAAGCGGCCATGCAGCTCAATCCCAACTATCCGGGCTTGTTCCGCTGGGCCGCGTTCACGAAGGCCTATTCCCAGGGGCAGTACGCGGAGGCGCTCGAGATCGCGATCCGCATCGACATGCCCAATTACTTCTATGCCTATGCCGCGCGGGCCGCGGCGCTCGGCCAGCTCGGCCGGCGCGAAGCCGCGGAGAAAGAGCTCCGGGAGCTGCTCGCGCTCCGTCCCGACTACGCAACGGCGGCGCGCCGGGAATACTCCAAATGGTATGACGCCGAATTGGTCGAGCGCATGCTCGAAGGCCTGCGCAAGGCGGGGCTCGAGGTGCCGCCCGAGAAGGGAAGCACGGCGCCCGCGCTTGACCCTGCCCGTCCCCCTGCGCAAGAGGCATCGGGCGCCGTGCGCGCCGACGAGGGATTCTGGGTCGCCGTGCTGCCGTTCAGATACGCGGGTCACGACGCCGCTCTCGTGTCGCTGGCCGAGGGACTGACCGAGGACATCGTCACCGGCCTGTCGCGTTTCTACTACCTCCGTGTGATCGCCCACGGCTCGACCTCGAGCGCTGCCGCCGACGCCGCCGACGTCCGCGCCACGGGCAAGGCGCTGGGCGCGCGCTACGTGATGGTGGGGAGTCTCCGGCAGGCGGGCACCAAGCTGCGGCTCGCGGTGCAGCTCGTCGACGCGACGTCGGGCGCGAATCTGTGGGCCGAGAACTACGAGCGTTCGTTCAGCCCCGACTCCGTCTTCGAGCTGCAGGACGAGCTGGTTCCGCGGATCGTCTCGACGGTCGCCGATTCGAACGGCGTCCTACCGCGGAGCATGAGCGAGACTCTTCGCAGCCGCGATCCGGAGGAATTGAGCCCATACGAGGCCGTGCTGCGCAGCTTCGGCTACATGCAGCGCGTCACCGCCGAGGAGCTCGCGGCGGCGACGTCCGCGCTGGAAACGGCGGTGCGAAAGGCGCCCGGCTATGGGGATGCGTGGGCGATGCTGTCGGCCTTGTACGTCCAGGACTATGCGCAGGGATTCAGACTTCGAGCCGACTCCCTGGCCCGCGGGTTCGACGCCGCTCAGCGTGCCGTCGCAGAGGCACCCACCAACTCACAGGCGCATGCCAGCCTGGCCCAGGCTCTCTACTTTCGAAGGGAGCTCCAGAGCTTCCGGAATGCGGCGGAGCGGGCTGCCGCCCTCAATGGGATGGACGCCAACAACGTCGCTTTCATGGGCGAGCTGCTGACCTACGCCGGTGACCGCGAGCGAGGCTTGGCGCTCGCGGGGCGCGCCAAAGAGCTCAACCCGAATCACCCCGGCTGGTACTGGTATGCCGAGTTCTACGACACGTACCGCCGAGGCGACTATCGAGGCGCGCTCGGCTGCGCGCTCAAGATCAACCTGCCGGGCCAGTGGTTCTCGCACGCCGCGATCGCCGCCGCCTGCGGGCAGCTCGGAGAGAAGGAGGCGGCCGCGAAAGCCGTGCAGGACTTGCTGAAGCTGCGCCCCGGCTTCGCCGCCTCCTACCGCGACGACATCGAGAAGTGGTGGGAACCCGAGTACGTGTATTCCCTGATCGACGGCTGGCGCAAGGCGGGGCTAGACGTCGACGCGCCGGAGCGGAGCGCACCGAAGCGACCAGAGGCGCCCGACGCCGGTGAAGCCGTGGGCATCGCGGTGCTGCCCTTCTCGGACATGAGCCCCGCGAAGGATCAGGAGTACCTCTGCGAGGGGATGGCCGAGGAGATCATGAACGCGCTCGTCCGCATCGACGGGATCCGCGTCGCGTCCCGGACCTCGGCGTTCCGGGCGCGTAAGGACGGCTCCGACCTACCCTCGATCGCGCATGCCCTCTCCGTCAACCATGTCCTCGAAGGGAGCGTGCGGACGTCGGGGAGCCGGCTGCGAGTCACGGCCCAGCTCACCGATGTCGCGAGCGGTTTCCATCTCTGGTCGGAGCGATTCGATCGCGACGCCGCGGACGTCTTCGCGGTGCAGGACGAGATCGCCTCGGGCGTCGTCGAGGCCGTCAAGGCGCGGCTCGCTCCGGGAGCGCACACCGTTCCCTCCCGTCCGCAGGCCCGCAACCTCGAGGCCTATCGGAGCTACCTCAAGGGGCGGCATCTCCGCGGGATCGAAGACCACGCCGGGGCGCTCCGCGCGTTCGAGGAAGCGGTCCGCCTCGATCCGACTCATGCGCCTTCGTGGACGGGCCTCGCGGAGATCAACGTGCTGGCGGCGCAGTTCGCCATGCTTCCGGCACGCGAGGCCTGCGCGACCGCGAGAAAGGCGCTCTCGATCGCGGCAGAGTTGCAGGGAGAGTCGGCCGAGGGCCTCCACGTCGAGGCCTTCGCGGCGTTCATCGAGCGAAGATGGCAGGAGATGGAGACCACCTGGCGGCGGGCCATCGAGCTCCAGCCCGCTCACGTTCTGGCCCTCGGCTCGTTCGGGATCGTTCTCTGCGCGCGGGGGAGGCTCGCAGAGGCGTTGCCCCTCTTCGACCGCGCGCGGGAAGCCGATCCGCTCGCCTCCTTTCCCTACATGATCACCGGAGCCGGCCTCCTGGAGTGCGGGAAGCCGCGGGAAGCTCTGCGCGCCTTCGAGGACGCGCTCTCCTTCGAGAAGGAAGACGCCTCGGCTCTGTTCCTGTCGGGCATGGCGAAGGTCGCCCTCGGAATGTTCGACGAAGGGATCGCGGCCGCCGAGCACGCGGTCGCGATCTCGCACCGGAGCCCGTACTTCCTCGGCGTCCTCGGCTGGGCGCTCGCGACGGCGGGTCGGAAAGACGAAGCGCGGAAAATCCTCGAGGAGCTGCGCTCGCGACCGGCGGGGGCGCCCACGAACGTCACGGAGGCCATGCTTCTCGGCGCGCTCGGGGAGATCGACGCGGCCTTCGAGATGCTCGCGAGGGCCGAGGACGAGTACCAGGCATCCCTCTACTACACGGGTTGGCCCGGCTTCGATCCGCTCCGCGGCGATCCACGATTCGCGGCGTTGCTGGAGAGGCTGGAGCTGAGCCCGGCGGAAGCGTCGTGACCGCGAAGCTCCGCGTCGTCGACAAGAGATAGTCTCCCGTCGTCGGGTTCGCGGCGGCGCGGTCCGCCGGACGACAGCGGCAGGAGGAGCTGCGATGACGACTCCGGAGGAGCCGACGCAGGTTCACATCCGTATGAGCCTGCCGCGGGTGCGGCCGCACGTTGTCCCGTTCGCCGGTAGGACCGGGGACCTCACGAAAGCCGACTTCGTGACGAGCTTTCTCGCCGCGTGGGAGCCGACGCCGACGCCGCCGGCGCACTGGGTCGAGCTCTTGCGGGAGGCCCCGTTCGGCAGCCAGACGATTCGCGCGCGCGACCTCCACTGGGACGGCCGGTACTTCTCGATCGAGCGCGTGAGCGAGTCGGACATCGAGGCCTTCAGCGTCGAGATGTCGGACTGGGTCGCCTTCGCCAACACGATGTTCGGGCGGCGCGAGCACACGCCCGCCGAACAGGCGCTCGAAGATGCGCAGAGGCGCGCGAAGGAGCTCCAGGACCGACTGAGGCGCTGAGCCCGCCCACCGTCGTCGTAGAGTCGCGACCTCGTGACGGAGACGGCAGCGCGACGCGTCGAATTCCCGAGCCTGTGGCAGCCGCTGCGGAACCCTCCGGTCCGCAACCTTCTCGCCGCGGACTTCGTCTCCGACGTCGGCACATTCATGCAGACCGTCGGCGCGGCGTGGCTGATGGTGTCGTTCGGCGCCGGGCCCATGTACGTGGCGCTCACGCAGACCGCGTCGGCGCTGCCGTTCTTCCTGTTCGCGCTGGTCGCGGGCGCCATCGGGGACATCGTCGATCGGCGGAAGCTGATCCTCGTCACCGAGACCTGGATGATCGGGATCGGGATCGTCCTCTCGGTGGTGACGCTGGCGGGCGCGATGACGCCCTGGCTCCTCCTCGCGCTCACGTTCGCGCTCTCGGCGGGGGACGCTTTCGAGGCGCCCACCTGGCGCGCGATCTTCCCGGAGCTCGTCCCGCGGGAGGACTTGCCGGCGACGGCGGCGCTCAACGGCATCGAGTTCAACCTCGCCCGCGCCGTCGGACCGGGCCTCGCGGGTCTCGTCATCGCGGCGGCGGGCGTTGGCCCGGCGTTCGTGATCAAGCGCCCGCCGCGCCGGAGCACGCTCCCCGCGGAGACCATCGGAGGCGCGACGGTCGCGGCGCTCCGCTACGTGCGCTACTCCCCCGAGCTGAGGACGCTCTTCCTGCGGAGCGGCGCGGTGATGCTCTTCGCGAGCGGGCTCCTCGCGCTCCTCCCGACCGTCGCTCGAGAGGCCAAGGGTGGAGCCGCGGCGTACGGCGTCCTCCTCGGCTGTTTCGGCGCCGGCGCCGTCGGGGGAGCGCTGCTGATGCAGCCGGTGCGCTCGCGGCTGTCGACGGAAGGCCTCGTCTCCGCCGGAAGCGCTCTTCTCGGCGCCGTGGTCCTGGCGGCCGCGCTCACGCGTACGCTCGGCGTCCTGGCTCTCCTGATGGTCGCCGGCGGAGCGGCCTGGATCGTCATCATCTCGCTCCTCTCCGCGCTCGGTCAGACGCTCGCGCCCGACTGGGTCCGCGCGCGCGTGATGGCCGTGTCGATCCTCGTGTTCCAGGGGAGCGTCGCGATCGGCAGCGCGATCTGGGGGACGGTCGCCGAGCGTTCCTCGACACGCATCGCGCTCGTCGCTTCGGGCGCCGGCATTCTGGCGACGCTCGTCCTCCGCTTCCGTCACCGGCTGCCCGAAGCGCCTGCGGAGCTGGCGATGTGGGAGAACCACTGGCGCATTCCGGCGGTGCCGGCCGGCGACGAGCCGGACCTCGAGGAGGGTCCGGTCCTCGTGACGATCCACTACGAGGTCGCCCCGGAAGACACAGACGCCTTCCTCGACGCCATCCACGCGTTTCAGCGCGTCCGCCGGCGCGACGGCGCGAAGCGTTGGGGAGTCTTCTACGACCGGGACACGCCCGGGCACTACCTCGAGACGTTCGTCGTCGTGTCCTGGGCGGAGCACTTGCGCCAGCACGAACGCTCGACGACCGGCGACCGCGCGCTCGAGGAGCGTGTGAACGCCTTCGTACGCGGGGAGCCGAGTGTCCGCCACTACATCTACGCGCGGCCGCCACGCGCGGGTTCCTGACGAGCGCGCTTAAGCGCTGAGGATCACGCTCGCTTCGAGGACCGCATGCCCGGAGCCTTCGAGCTCGACGAGCCCTTGCTTCGCACACTCCGCGAGTCCCGCCGCGTCGACGGCCCTCGCGGCCTGCTGCGCGGTGACGGTACTGCCCGAAGCCGGGCACGCGCCGAGGGCGCGGTTCCGGCCGGATTCCTTCGCGTCGCCGAGCGCCGCGTCGGCGACGGAGAGGATGTGCTCCCAGGCCCGGACGCCCGAATCCTCGAGAGAGAGCGACCAGGCGCTGAAGCCGATGGAGCAGTTCACGCGCAGCGTCGGACCGGACGGGATCGGGAAGATGCGGCACTCCGTCGTCCGGCGGATGCGCTCGACCATCGTGGTGAGCCCGGTGCGATCCGTGTCGGGACAGAGGATCACGAACTCCTCTCCTCCCCAGCGCGCCACGACGTCGGTCGAGCGGACCGACCGCTTCAGCAGCCGCCCGAACTGGCGGAGTATGGCGTCTCCGGCGTCGTGCCCGTACCGGTCGTTCACGCGCTTGAAGTGGTCGAGGTCCACGATCACGACGCCGAGCGACCGGCGGCCCGTGTCCCCCGATCGTCGCGCCCGCGCGGCGAACGGACCGGCGGAGCTCATGTACTCCGTGACGAACCGACGGTTCGCGAGGCCCGTGAGCCCGTCATGGTGCGCGAGCCCGTGGAGGCGAAGCTGGAGCAGCGTCAGCTCGGTCGTCGACGCGTGGACGTGGATCGTCATCATCGAGAGCCCGAGCATGTAGACGACCACGAGCGGAGCGAACAATCCGGTCAGCTCGGCATGGGGCGAGAGGAACGCGCGCAGCGCGAGAGCGCCGAGCATGGGGAGCATGTATCCGAAGTAGGCGGCTCGGTTCGAGCCCAGGCTGACGCACGCAACCGAGTTGAGCCCGGTCGCGCAGACGGCCATGAGGAGGACCTGGACCGGCCCCACGAGCCGATACGACGTCCAGATGAACCCGCCCACGCTCGCGCCGACGAGCGCCGCCGGCACGACGAGGGCGCACCAGCGGGCCCAGCGCGGCGACGGCTCCGCGATCATGCAGGCGAGCCAGCGCGCCGCGACGAGGACGAGGGCGGCATAGAAGAAGACACGCACCTCCCCGCTCGCCTCGAAGGCCCGCGAGGCGGCGGCACGAAGAAGGAGGAGCGCGGGGACGACGAATGCCGCGGCGAGCTTGCCCCGCGCGCGGAAGTCCTTCGCGAATGCATCGAAGAGAGCGTCGCGTTCCGCGTCCGTCTCGGCCCCGACTGTCTTCATGGCAGACCTCTTGGGCACGGCAGCTACAAGAACCAGACCAGGCCGCCCCGCAGGAGGCTCGCGGTGAAGAGCCGGCTCTCTGTGCGTTGTGGCACAGTCCCGGCACACGTCATGACACACGTATCATCTCGGGAATCTTGGCCGCGAAAACCACGCGACGCGAGTTCGTGAAGGCCGCTGGGGCGGGGGCGCTCGCAGCGCCATTCGTCCCGGCCCTCGCCGGGAACCAGGCGCCCGCGGTATCGGGCGGAAACGCCTACGACGTGGCCGTCGTGGGGGCCGGCGTCTTCGGAGCGTGGACCGCGTATCGGCTCAGAAAAGCCGGTCGTCGCGTCGCGCTTCTCGACGCCTACGGCCCCGGCAACGCCCGAGCCAGCTCCGGCGGCCAGACTCGCGTCATTCGCATGGGGTACGGCGAGCAGGAGATCTACTCGCGGTGGTCGATGCGTTCGCTGGAAGTCTGGAAGACCCTCCGTCCCTCGGTCTTCCAGGAGGCCGGCGTGCTCTGGATGGCGCGCGGCGAGGACCCGCTGACGACGAAGACGCTGGCGACGTTGAAGAGACTCGGCGTCGTTCACGAGCGGCTCGGCCGCCCGGAGCTCGAGCGTCGCTGGCCGCAGATCGACTTCGGCCCGAACACCTGGGCGATCTACGAGCCCGGGAGCGGCTTTCTGTCGGCCTTCCGCGCCGTGCAGGCGGTCGTGCGATTGGCGGAAGCCGAAGGTGTCGAGCACCTCCAGGAAGCCGTCGTGCCGCCGGTGGGTGAGGGCCGCCTCGGCTCGATCGCGACGCAGTCGGGAAAGACGATTCGCGCGGGTACCTTCGTCTTCGCCTGCGGCCCCTGGCTGCCGAAGCTGTTTCCGAATCTCCTCGGCGATCGCATTTTTCCGACGCGGCAAGAAGTCTTCTACTTCGGCCCCGCACCGGGAGACACGCGCTTCCGCTCCCCGGCGATGCCGGTGTGGGTCGACTTCGCCGAAGAGATCTACGGCGTGCCGGACTTCGAGGGCCGCGGATTCAAGGTCGCTCCCGATCGCCACGGCCCCGCCTTCGACCCCGACACGGGCACGCGCGTGATCTCGCCCGAGACCCTGGCGACCGTCCGCGAGTTCGTGGGACGGCGCTTTCCCGACCTGAAGGACGCGCCGCTGGTGTCGAGCGAGGTGTGCCAGTACGAGAACACGTCTAACGGAGATTTCCTGATCGATCGCCATCCCGAGCGCGACAACGTCTGGCTGGTGGGAGGCGGCTCGGGCCACGGCTTCAAGCACGGTCCGGCGGTGGGCGAATACGTGACCGCGCGTCTCTCGGGGGACGGAGAGGTCGAGAGCCGCTTCAGCCTGGCCACCAAGCAGAGGATCCAGAAACGGGCGGTCTACTGAGAGTCAGCCGTCCGTGCCGATCTCGTCCACGTAGCACCACTTCCACGCCTCGCCGGGCTCGAAGGACTGAACGACTGGGTGTCCCAGTGCCTTGAAGTGCTTCGTCGCGTGCTTGTTCTTCGAGGAATCGCAGCATCCGACGTGGCCGCAGTGGAGGCACCGGCGGAGATGCACCCACGAGTCGCCCATCTTCAGGCATTCCTCACAGCCCTTCGCGCGCGGCGCCGTGTCGTCCGCCGCGGCGAGATGAGCGCAGGTCTCCGGCATCGTCAGCTCCTTCTCTCCAGCGCCGCGCGGTCCCAGCGCCCCTTGTCCGCGGCGGCCGCGTACGTCGAACGGCAGAAGTCGAGCAGCGTCTTTGCGGGGTCGTCTGCCCGGCGGAGATCGTCGTAGTGCAGGTAGAACCCCGACAGAGACTTGTTGTAATAAGCCGCCGACGGGGCCACGGCGCTGCTCGGGAAGCCCTCCGGCTCCGGGGCGGAATAACTGTAGAACGCCGCCTGCGCGAGGCGGCTGTCGCCCGGCCAGAAGCCGACGCTGCTCACCTCGTGCGAGTACGCCTCGCGCGTCATCGCGTCCGCTCCCTCGCGTGGCGGGGCGCGGCGCCCCGAGAAGCGCGTCACCGCGAGGTCGAAGCTGCCCCAGAAGAAGTGGACGGGGCTGCACTTCCCGAGGAACTCCGCGCGAAACGTCGCGAAGACGCCGTGCGAGAGCGCGAGGATCGTCCAGCAGCGCTCGACGTAGTCCGTGTCGTACTCGTGGTGCTCCTCGTCCCGGTCGAGCGGAATCGGGTTCTCGATCTCGCACGGCTCCGGCCGGATCCGGCAGTGGATGCGCTCCGCCTTGAGGATCGCGAAGACCTCGCGGTGGAAGTCGGCGACGCTCCGGGGCCCGAGCGGGACCGTGCGCTCCGCGCCGTCGCTGGTGCGCAGCCGGAGCGCATGAACGAGGAAGTCGAACTCGAGGTCGAACCAGCGGTCGCCGTAGGGGATGACCGACGTCGTCAGGCCGCGCGGCGTGACGTAGAGGACCACGTTCCACCAGTGGTTGATCCTCGGCGTGAGCGCCAGGCGAATCTTCCCGACCACCTGCGTGAAGCGATGAAGCGTCTCCTTCGTCTCGTTCCATTCCGCGAGGGGGAGGGCCGGCCATTCGTTCATGGCGGCCGGCATCATGCCAGGGTCAGCTCGCCTTTTGCGACGAGGGCCGCCGCTGCGAGGTCGCCCGTAACGTTGAGGACCGTCGAGAACGTGTCGGGGATCGCGTCGACGGCGATCAGGATTCCGATCCCCTCCGCCGGAAGGCCGATCGCGAGGAAGAGCGGCGTCAGCATGATGAACGCCCCGCGCGGCACGCCGGGGCCCGCGAAGCCGAGGAACACCGCCGCGAACGCGACGATCGCGAGCTCGCGCGCGCCGAGCGGGATGCCGTAGAACCAGCCGACGAAGAGCGCGCCGACGGTCCAGGCGACGGGCGCCGCGATCTTGAAGGTGGAGACCGCGAGCGGCAGCACGAAGCCGGTGACGCGGGGCGACAGGCCGAGGCCGCGCTCGCCGCTCTCGACGAGCGCGGGGAGCGTCGCCATCGAGGAGCTGGAGCTGAACGCGATGAGCTGCGGCGGGAGCGCGGCGCGGGCGAACCGCCGCATCGGGACGCGCGCGAAGAGCGCCACGACGGGATAGAGGAGGAGCGTGACGAGGAGCAACGAGAGCGAGTACGCGGCGATGTAGAAACCGATCGCGCCCGCGAGCGAGGCGCCGGCGTGCGCCGCGAGGGGGAGGACGAGCGCGAAGACGCCGATGGGGGCGAGGCCGACCACCCAGCTCACGAGGAGGAGCATGGCGTCGCCGAGCGCCTGGAAGAACCCCACGAGCGTCGCGCGCGCGGGCGCCGGGCTCTTCGCGATCGCGAGCGCCAGGAGGAGGGTGAAGAGGATCAGCGGCACGATCTGGCCGTTCGCCGCGGCCGACACGGGGTTCGGGGGCAGAAGCGACGTGATCCACGCGCCGAGCGTCTGGTTCGGGGCGCTCGTGATCTGGCCCGCCGCCTCCGCCGCTCCAGCCGGCAGCGGCGGCCGGGCGGCGCCCCCGCCCGGGAGCAGCCGGAACAGTAGAGGCGCCGCCGGGATGACGATCGCCGCGACACCCGCCAGGAGGAGCACGAAGACGAGGAGGGTCCGTCCGCCGAGGCGTCCGATCTCCTTCACGTCGGTCGCCGAGGCGACGCCGGTGATCAGGACCGCGATCACGAGCGGGATCACCGTCATCCGGATCGCGTTCACCCAGAGCGAGCCGAGCGGCGACAGGAAATCGGCGGCGCCGAGGAGCGCCGCGCTCCCGGATGCGCCGATGGCGATGCCGAGGACTACGGCCGCGCCGAGCGCGATGAGGACCCGGGTGCTCTCTTTCATGTCTACATCATCAGGTCGCCGCCGTTGATGTCCAGCGACGCGCCCGTCACGTAGCCGGCCGCCTCGGAGGCCGCGAAGCAGATCAGGTCCGCGACCTCGAGCGCGGTGCCGAGGCGCGGCACCGGATAGCCGGCGGCGAGGCGCTCGAGGAGCTCCGGCGACGCGTTCTCGCGCGTCAGCTCGGTGTCGATCATGCCCGGGCAGACCGCGTTCACGGTGATGCCATATTTCCCCAGCTCCTTCGCCGCGGCCCTCGTCAGCCCGAGGAGCCCTGCCTTGGACGCCGTGTAGTGCGCCCCTCCGAGGGTCGAGACCGTGCGTCCCGCGGAGGAAGAGACGTTGACGATCCGCCCGTACCCCTGCGCCTTCATCGCCGGCAGCACGGCCCTCGTCAGGAGGAACGGCGCGGTGAGGTTCACCTCGAGCGCCTCGCGCCATTCCTCGGCGGAGAGCTCGGGGAAGCGCGTCGACCGCGCGAACGCCGCGTTGTTCACCAGGACGTCCACCCGGCCGAAGCGCTCGAGGGTGCGGCGCACGATCTCCTCGGGCACGCCCGCGGCCGCGACGTCGCCGGGCACCGCGAGCGCGCGCTCGCCGAGAGACGCCGCCGCGGCCTCGGCCCGCGCGCGGTCGCGCACGTTGACGGCGACCGCGGCGCCCCGCTCGTAGAGCCGCGCCGCCGCGGCGCGTCCGAGCCCGCGCGCGGCGCCCGTGACGATGGCGACGCGACCCGCGAAGTCGCCAGCCGTCAGTGGAGCACCTTGAGCGAGACCATCGTCTCGTTCCGGGGTCCCACCCCCTTCTCGAACGCGCGGGCGTGCCCCACGGAGAACGTCATGTCGAGGTTCGAGAGGACGACGAACCTGAGGTCGGCCTGGACGCCCACGTTGCTCACGTGGTGGCGGCGCGGGGAGGAGTCGAGGTCGGTGACGATGGTGGAGGCGAAGATCTCCGGCCGTATCCAGCTCGCGTAGAGGCCGGGAGTCCCGGCGCGGCGGAAACGGAGCGGCGGAAGGCACCACTCGAGCATCGACTTCGCGTAGTTGCGGCCGCCGATCTCGTTCAGGTCGACGCCGGGGAAGCCGTAGAACTCGCGGTAGCGCTGCTCCTCGCCGTGATCCACGTAGTTGTTCCCGAACCCGCCGAAGAAGAACTTCGAGAACGGCTGGTCCGGATCGCCGGTCGACAGGCCCGCCGAGCTGCGCAGCCAGACGGACGAGTGCTTCAGGACGAGCGGCACTCCGAGGTCGAGCTCGGCGTGCCCCTTCGGGTACGAGGTCCCGTTCACGTGGTCGTCCGAGAGCGTGAGCTGCCAGCGGATCCCCTTCTCGTCGTCGACGTAGCCGAGGGAGTGCTGGAGGTTCATGTAGCGGAGCTTCACCTTGATCGTCGCGAGCTTGTCGAAAGGGGTGGAGACGTTCTGATACTCGGGCAGCGTGTCCAGGCCTGCGTAATAGGCGCCGTCGGCGATGACGTCGAGCTGGCGCGGGACGTCGTAGAGGAGCGTCCGCCGCCAGCCGAGCCCGAGCTCGACGCCCTTGCGACTCACCTTCGTCGGCCCGAAGAGGTCGTAGAAGTCGGCCCCGTTCCAGACGACTCGGGCGTTCCACGCGTACTGCTGGTACTCGGCCCGGACGTGGAAGCGCTCCTTCGCGGGGAGCGCGGTGCCGGGCGTGTAGGACGCCGTGAGGCTCGCGCCGTTCAGGAGGATCGGGTCGGAGAGACGGACGGTCAGGCCGAACGCGGCGGAGCTCTTGTAGCCGCCCACGACCGGATAGAGCGATTCGAGGCCGAGCCTCCGGAACGGCTCGTAGGGCCCCGTCTTCGTGATCATCGACTCGATCGGCACGGACGCCGGCGAGCCGGCGATCCACTCCTTCAGGATCGGGTGCTTCTCGACGACCTCGTTGCCGAGGAAGCTGATCGGCGCGACGTCCTTCACGGGCTTCGCCTCGATCCGCGCGGGGACGAAGCCCTCGCCGGTGTAGCGGAAGACGAGGAGCGAGTCGCCGCCGAGCGGGAGCGGACGGAAAAATCCGGTGTCGGTGTTGCTCATAGCCTCGACCGTGCCGGTCGCGAGCTCGTAGCGGAAGATGTTCGAGACGCCCGAGTAGTACGAGCTCCCGAAGAGGAGCTTCCCGTCCTCGCTGAAGACGAAGTTCGACGGGATCGCGGTCCCGAAGTCGAACTGCGAGACGGGAGTCGCGTCGCCCTTCAGCAGCGACTCCATCCTCATCACGCGCACGGACTGCTTGCCGTTGATCTCGCCGACCGCCGCCGAGAGGAGCCGCCCATCGGGCGAGACGTCGAGGTCGTAGACGACCTCTCCGTACGGCCACGAATAGACCTGCTTCCATTCCTCGTAGGGATGGGGGACGAGGACGAGCGTGCAGATGCCGTTCAGGACGCGGATCCCCCAGAGCGCGCGTGTCGTCCTGTCGAAGACGATGTCGCCGATGCGCGCGTCCTTCAGCAGCATCCGCTGCTTCCTCGTGCCCGGGTCGAGCGCCATCAGGTCGCGGTACGCCGTGTTGTCGGCCGTGTAGAAGAGCGTCTTGCTGCCGGGGTCGAACGCGAGGGACGTCACCGTGTAGACGCGCGGCTCCTTGATGTCGCGGATCCTCCGCACGGAGCCGTCTTCCATGCTGATCGCCCCGATCGAGCCGAGCGTCCCGGGCGCGTTCAGGCCGGCGTAGAGGGTCTTCCCGTCCGGGTCGAGGTACGCGCGCGACACGGAACCGAGCGCCTGTGGCGAGACGTCCCTGAAGGGAGTGATCGGGTACTTGCGGATCGCCTCGAGGTTTTTCTTCTGGAACCCGTGCTCGAAGGAGATCCAGTCCTGCCACGCCTTCCCGAGCGGAACGCCGTAGACGTTCTTGAACTGCGACGAGTAGTACGCCGAGGTGCCGTCCTTGCGCGACGTCCACCGGATGAGCGACTCCGGCCCGTGCTGGTACGCCAGGTAGTTCATGAAGCGCGTGCCGTAGAGGTACGAGTTCGACTCGAGGCGGAAGTCCACCTTCGTCAGCTCGGACGCGAGCCCGAGCGGGTCGTAGAAGCGGCTGCCGTCCTTCGTCATCGAGCGGAAGACCATCTCGTCGTACGGGCCCTGCGCGCGCCCGAGCCCTCCGGCCATCCATGTGTCGAGGAAGACGGCGATCCCTTCCAGGTACCACCGCGGCGACGCCACGCGCGGGGTCGTGAGATAGAAATAGAGCATCGACTCGGGGTGCTCGGCGACGGGGATGACCTTGCCGCGGAAGAGGCCGCGGAAGAGCCGCTCCGGCGCCGCCGCCTGGTCCATGGTCGCGACGTGGACCAGCTCGTGGTTCATCAGGTAGTTCATCCGCTCGTTCGCGGTGAACGTCTCGAACGCGAAGCTGAGCGGGGCGATCTTCAGGATCACGGTGTCGCGGGGGACGGAGTTCGCGCCCGCGTTCCCGAAGTCCGCGAAGTCGGTCATGAAGACGGTCGGCTTCTCCCACGGCGTCCAACCGAAGAGCCTCTCGTGGAAGCCGAGAGCGTTCTCGAAGCACCGCGCGACGTGCGGCGCGAGGTACGTCTGTGACGGCTCGAAGTAGACGAGCCTCAGGTCCTTCGTCTCGAGCGTGCCGAACTGCGCGGACGCGGGGGCGGCGAGGAGGAAGACGGCGGCGAGCAGAAAAAGGGGATGCCGCGGCGCACCGCGGCATCCCCGGGGAAGAAGGCGTGCTGCCGAGCCGGCGTCTGTCAGTTCGTGTTGGCTCCGGTCGCCTGGGTGTTGGCCAGCGCGGAGGCCACCTGCGGGCTCGCCAGGGCGGCCGCGAACTGCGGATTCGCGAGAGCGGCCGAGAACTGCGGGCTCGCGAGAGCCGCGGCCATCTGCGGGCTCGCCAGGGCGGAGGCGATCTGCGGGCTCGCGAGGGCGGCGGCGAACTGCGGGCTCGCCAGGGCCGCGGTGACCTGCGGGCTCGCGAGAGCCGCGGCGACCTGCGGGTTCGCGAGAGCCGACGCGACTTGCGGGCTCGCGAAGAGCGCAGCGGACTGCGGGTTCGCGAGAGCCGCGGCGATCTGCGGGTTCGCGAGAGCCGCCGCCACCTGCGGGCTCGCCAGGGCCGCTGCCACCTGCGGGTTCGCCGCGGCGACCTGCGGGTTCGACTGCGCGGCGGCGACCTGCGGGTTCGCGAGAGCCGCCGCCACCTGCGGGTTCGCGAACATCGCAGCGGACTGCGGGTTCGCCAGAGCCGCCGCCACCTGCGGGTTCGCGAGGAACACCTGGACCTGCGGGCTCGCGAGGGCGGCCACGACCTGCGGGTTCGCGAGAACCGCCGCCGCCTGCGGACTCGCGAGGAACACCTGGACCTGCGGGTCGGCGAGCGCCTTCACGACCTTCGGGTCCTTCAGGGCCTTCTGGACCGTCGGGTCGCTCAGGAGCTTGCGCAGCTTCTGATCCTTCATGATCTTGTCGAAGGTGTCGCTCTGCATGAACGCCTGCACGTCGGCGTCCGTCAGCTTCACGTCTTCCTTCTTGATCTGCTCCGTCTGGTGGCGCTTCGCCGCGCCGACGGTTCCCTGGGCGCCCTTCTGATCCGACGGCCACCCGTTGATCGCGAACCAGCCCACCGCCACCAGCGCCAGGACCGCGACAGAGACCAACACGACCTTCTTCATCTTCGTCCCCTTCTGGAGCAACCTTCCCCGGCGTCACTCCTCAGCACTCGATTTCTCCACACTGAATACAGCGATCCCGGGAGGAAGTTGGCGGCGGCCCTTCTCGACGGAAACCGCATCATGACGCCATCCGCCCGATCCTCACAACCGAGCCGTTCCCCAGCCCGAGCCGCAGCTCCCCGCCCTTAGGCTCGCCGATTCCGAACGAGAGGCTGTAGCGGCGCCGCCCCGCCGGATGCGGGAACCGCACGCGCCCGGCCCCGAGGACGACGTCGCCGCCGGCGGGGCCGTCCTGCCAGAAGCCGCGCGGGGAGAGGCCGTCGCCCTCCAGCGTGACGTCGACAGGTCGCGTCGAGTCGAGCTCGAGCTCCACCTTCAGGAGGTCGCCGTCGACGCGCGTCGTCGCCTCGCCGTGGACGCCGCCCTCCGAGAAGATCTGGATGCCGCCCTTCGACGCCGCGACCCGGTTCCTCGAGAGCGCGGTACCGGAGAGAGCAGCCCTGTCCGCCCGCGAGGAGAGCGCGGGTGCCTTGAGCAGGAGCGCTCCGAGCCCGACCCCGAGGACGAATGTCGCCGCGAACGCGAGGATGTGCCGCGGCGTGAACGACTTGATCGCCGCCAAGCCGCCGAATCGCACGCGAGGCGTCGCCGTTCCGGCGCCGCGCCGGACCGCGGCCATGACGTCCCGCGCCAGCACGGCCGGGGGCTCGAGCCGTTCCGCGCGCTCGAGCGCCGCGGATACACGGCGCAGCGCCTCGAAACGCGCCTTCGCTTCGGGATCTCTCTCGAGGAGCTCCTTCAGCCGAGCGGACTCCGACGGAGAGTTCGCGCCGTCGATCTCGCGCTGGATCAGGTCCTCGTGCGCCGGCTCGCTCATCGGGACCGGCTCCCGTCGAGGAGCTCGGCGAGGCGCTGCCGAGCGGTGTAGAGGCGGGACTTCACGGTTTTCTCCGGAATCGCGAGCGCCGCGCTCATCTCTGAGTACGAGAGCTCCGCGAAGTACTTCAGGACGACGACCTCGCGGTAGTCGACGGAGAGCGACATGAGCGCCGACGAAACGAGGCCGCTCCGCTCCCGCGCCTCGAGCTCGTCGGAGGCGCCGGCGGGCGACGGCGCGTCCCAGCGGGCGTCGAGCGGGCGCCAGGGCTTCCTCTTCTTCAGGAAGTTGAGCGTGTCGTTCACCAGGATGCGGTAGATCCAGGAGAAGAACTGGTGCGCGGGGTCGTAGTCGTGGAGCTTCTCGTAGGCCTTCACGAACGCTCCCTGCACGAGGTCGCGCGCGTCCTCTGCGTCATGGACCATCCGGTAGGCGACGTTGTAGAGGACCTTCTGGTACCTGTCGACGAGCGGGCCATATGCCTCCTTGTCGTCTCGAAGACATCGTCGTACCAGCTCGGCATCGTTCGTCTCCCGGTTCAATTACAACGACGCCCCACGGAAGTTGGCGCTCAGGCGATCGGCACCCGGCGTGGGCCGGATGCTCCCTCGGCTTCGAGCATGTGGATCTGCCAGAGGTCCCGGCCGGAGCTCGGGAGCATCGGCTTGAGGGCGAGGAGGCCGGTTCGCCCGATCGAGCTCTCGAGGTACCGGAGCTCGTTCAAGTTCGCGCGCAGGTCCTCGCCCACCGGCATCGGCACGCCGGCCTCCCGCGCCATGAGGACTCCCTTGGCGCGGATCGAGAGCTCCACGCGGACGCGCACGAGGCAGAGCATGTCCGCGACGACGGAACCGTCGAAGCGGGACTGGAGGGCGAGGAGATACTGGCCGATGCGCGTCTGCTCCACGTCTTCCGACAGGATGCTCTGGAGCATGTCGATGTCGGAGTCGAAGCCGGCGCCGAGCCAGGCGCGCGTCGACCTCTCGCTCAGCGCGAAGACGGTCACGAGCAGGGCCGGAAGCGTCACGAAGAGAACCAGGGTCGCGACCATCGGAGGCAGGAGGAACTGGTTGTAGAGCGAGTGGATCGCGATCGCGGCGGCGAGTCCGGGGAGGAACGCGGCGAGGCCGGCGCCGGGCCGGCGTTCCTCGAGCCCCTTGCCGAGCACCGCCAGGATCGAGGTCGTCCCGCCGTGGAGCACGGCCGTGCCGAAGCCCCTCACGATCCAGAGGAAGACGCTGCTCTCCCCGAGCGCGCGCAGATACTCGACGTTCTCGACGAGGGCGAAGCCGGCGCCCACGGCGAAGCCGAGGATCGCGGCGTCGACGAGGAAACCGACACGCTTCCTGAGCACGAGCCAGATGACCGGGAGCGCCTTCAGCATCTCTTCCGTGATGGGCGCGACCCAGTGGGAGAGCGCCGTCTGGGAGATCCGGCCGGTGTCCAGGAGCCAGCCGTGCAGCAGGGCGCCAGCGAAAGCCGTCACGGCGCCGGCCGCGATCAGGCGGATCACGATCTTGAGCGGGACCAGCTTGAAGCTGTCCATCGACACGAGCACGCCGAGGAACACCAGGACCGGCACCAGGGCGAGCATTGTGTTGACCATCGAGGTGGGCGACTATCATAAAGGCTGGCGAATGGGGCTCCCGCACGAAGAGGCGCATCTGGAGCTGACGGTCCCCGGCTCACCCGCCGGGCTCCGAGATGCCACCGAAGCGTTCGACCGCTTCTCCGACGCGCACCGCGTGCCCGACGCTGTGCGGCGCTCGATCCAGATCGTCCTCGACGAGCTGCTGTCGAACACGATCCGCTGCGGGTCGAACGGGCGGGAGGTCACGATCGGCCTCGGTTTCCGCCTCCGAGAGAAGGCGCTCGAGGTGGTGATCACGGACGACGCGGCGCCGTTCAACCCGCTCGAGGCGCCGACCCCCGACACGACGTCGTCCCTCGACGAGAGGGCCGTCGGGGGTCTCGGCCTGATGCTCGTGAAGGAGCTCGTGGACGACATCACGTACGACTGCGAGGGAGGGCGAAACCGTGTCATGCTCGACAAACGCCTCGATGCGTGAGCGACGCCTGAAAGAAACCGGCGGAGGACCCCGCGGATGGAGATGAGGGAGGAGCGCCGGGGCGACGCCCTGATCGTGACGCCGGTGGGCCGCCTCGACACGAACACGAGCGACGAGTTCCACGCGCATCTCACGAGCCGTCTCGACGGGGGCGTCCGCAAGCTCGTCATCGACATGAGCGCCATCGACTACGTCTCGAGCGCCGGACTCCGCGTGTTCCTCCTGGCGGCCAAGAAGCTGAACGACACGGGGGGAAAGCTGGCGCTCGGCGGGCTGAACCCGAGCGTGAGGCAGGTCTTCTCGCTCTCGGGTCTCCTGGCGATCTTCGCGGTCGAGCCCGACGCGGAGAAAGCGCTCGCACGCGTGACGAGCGGATGACTCTAGAGCCGGAAGCGCGCGACTCCTTCCTGATCCGCAAGCTCAACTCGCTGCTCGAGGTCTCGAAGGCGCTGGGCGCCGAGATCCAGCTGGAGCCGCTCCTCGCCGACATCCTGAAGAGGGCGAGCGAGGTGACGGAGGCGGAGCGGAGCAGCTTCTTCGCGTACGACGAGGCGAGCCGGACGCTCTCGATCCTCGTCTCGGAAGACCTGGCGCGGGGCGGGCTCCGCGTCCCGCTCGGCGTCGGCATCGCCGGGTACGTCGCCGAGACGCGGGAGCCGCTCAACGTCCCCGAGGCCTACGCCGACCCGCGCTTCAACCCGCAGTCCGACCTCCAGAGCGGCTTTGTGACCCGCTCGATCCTCTGCGCGCCCGTGCTCAGCCACACGGGGCGCCTGATCGGCGTCATCCAGGTCCTGAACAAGATCGACCGGCCCTCCTTCGACCGCGACGACGAGAGTCTCCTCGCCGCGTTCGCGTCGATCGCTGGCATCGCTCTCGATCGCGCCAGCCTCGTCGAGGCGTTCGTGGAGAAGGAGAAGATCGAGTCGAGCCTGCGGCTCGCGCACGACATCCAGATGGGGATGCTGCCGCGCCGCTTTCCGAAGCGGCCGGAGGTCGAGCTCTTCGGCACGCTCCGGCCGGCCCGCTCCGTCGGGGGAGACTTCTACGACTTCCGGCTCGCCGGCGAGGAGCTCTGGTTCGTGCTCGGCGACGTGTCGGGCAAGGGGATCCCCGCGGCGCTCTTCATGGCGGTCACGAAGGCGCTCTTCGGGGCGTCGATCGAGGGCGCGTCGTCGCCGTCGGCCGTGATGTCGCGCGTGAACCGCGAGCTCTTCCGCGACAACGCGCAGTCGCTCTTCGTCACCGTGTTCCTCGGCCGGCTGAACCTCGCGACTGGCGAGCTCCTCTACACGAACGCGGGCCACAACCCGCCGTACCGGCTGCGGAACGACGGAGGAGCACGCGTACCGCACGGAGACGCTCCACCTCGCGCGCGGCGAGGTCCTCTACGTCTACACCGACGGCGTGTCCGAGGCCCTGAACGGAGAAGGCGAGGCGTTCTCGGAGGCCCGGCTCGAGGCGGCGCTCGCGCGGGCGGCGGGACGGGAGGCGGCGCACGTCGTCGAGGATTCGCTCCTCGCTCTCGACGAGTTCGTGGGCGCCGCGCCGCAGTTCGACGACATCACGGTCCTCGCGCTCCGATACCTCGCCGGCTGAGCGCTCACGGCCGTCCGTAGAATGGCTCTGCATGCTCCGGAGAAGCGCGGTAGTGCTCGGCGCCGTCCTCGCGGCGACGGCGATCGTCTGGGGCTTCGCGCGCGCGCGGCGTTCGAAGGAGCCGATCCGCGTCGGCATCCTCCACTCGTTCCACGGCACCATGGCGGGCAGCGAGACGGCGGTCGCGCACGCGAGCCTCCTCGCGATCGAGGAGATCAACGCGAAGGGCGGCGTCCTCGGCCGGCGCATCGAGGCGGTCGTGGCGGACGGCGCGTCCGACCCACGCCTCTTCGCGCAGGGAGCCGAGGCGCTCGTGATGAAGGAGCGCGTGGCGACGATCTTCGGCTGCTGGACATCCGCGAGCCGGAAGGCCGTCCGGCCCGTCCTCGAGCGCCACGGGAGCCTCCTCTTCTATCCGGTCCAGTACGAGGGGCTCGAGGACTCGAAGCACATCGTCTACACGGGCGCCTCGCCGAACCAGCAGATCATCCCGGCGGTGAGCTGGTGCCTCGAGCACCTCGGGCGCCGCTTCTTCCTCGTCGGCTCCGACTACGTCTTCCCGCGCACGGCGAACGAGATCGTGAGGGAGCACCTGAAGGCGCGCCGGGCCGAGCTCGCCGGCGAGGAGTACGTGCCGCTCGGCGGGACGGACTTCGGCGCGATCGCTGCGAGGATCGCGGCCGTTCGCCCCGACGTCGTCCTCAACACCGTGAACGGCGACTCGAACGCCGCCTTCTTCGCGGCGCTCCGGGCCGCGGGCGTCTCCTCCCGGGACGTGCCGACGATGTCCTTCAGCGTCGCCGAGAACGAGGTGAAGCGGATCTCGGCGGCGCCCCTCGCCGGCGACTACGCGACGTGGAACTACTTCCAGAGCCTCCAGACGCGGGAGAACCGCCGCTTCATCGCCGCGTATCGCGCGCGCTGGGGCGCGGACCAGGTGACCGACGACCCGAGCGAAGCGGGCTACTTCGGCGTCTACCTCTGGGCGCAGGCGGTGCGGGACGCCGGCGTCGCCGAGCCCGAGGCGATACGCGGCGCCGTCGCGAACCAGAGCTTCGAGGCGCCGGAGGGCCCGGTGACCGTGGACGGCGAGACGCAGCACGTCTGGAAGACAGTCCGCGTCGGACGCATCGGCGCGGACGGCCAGTTCGAGGTGATCTGGAGCTCCGGCAAGGCGATCCGCCCCGTACCGTACCCGATCTTCCGGACGCGAGCCGCGTGGACGGACTTCCTGGCTTCGCTCTCGCGCGGATGGGGAGGCGGATGGGCGCGGCCGGCCGCGTAGAGCGGCGCGGAGCGGCGCGTCCCAAGCACTCGCTCGCCCGGCAGCTCGTCGGCTGGTTCCTCCTCCTGACGCTCGTCCCGCTCGGCCTCCTCACATTCGCCGCCTCGTGGAACGCGCGCGCGCTCCTGACGCGGGAGGCGACGAACGGCCTGATCGCGATCGCCGAGCGCCAGTCGCGCCAGCTCGAGGCGACGATCGACGAGCGGCTGAAGACCGTCGCCGCGCTGGCGCGCACGCCGTCGATCGGCCAGGCGCTCGAGAGCGCCGCGCCGATCGGCGAGGCCGACGAGGCCGGCCGCGCGCTCCGAGCGTTCCTGACGCACTTCCAGGACGTCTCCGGCTGGGACGACGTCCTCCTCGCCTCCGTCGACGGGCGGGTCGTCTTCTCGACGGCCGGGTCGCCCGCGCTCGGCACGAGCCTGAAGACCGGACCGTTCGCGAAGACGGGCCTGGCATCGCTCTTCGAGCGCGTGCTGATGACGATGGGGACGGACGTCTCCGACCTCGCGTACGACGCGTCCGCGGGCCGCCCCGCCTCGTACGTCGCGACTCCTGTCCTCCTCGACGGTGTCGTGGCGGGCGTCGTCGCGCTGAGGATGAGGAACGAGGAGATGAACCGGATCGTCAACGACTTCGCGGGCCTCGGGAAGACGGGGGAGACCGTCATCGCGGCGCGGGAGGCGGGCGAGGCCCTGCTCCTCGCCCCGACGCGGCACGACCCGAATGCCGCGTTCCGGCGGCGCGTGCCGCTCGCGGCGGTCGAGGGCGCCTCCGCCGAGCTCGTGCGCGGGAGGATCCGGTCGGGGAAGGCCGTGGATTACCGCGGGCAGAAGGTCCTCGCCGTCTGGAGCTCCGTCCCCTACTTCCGGTGGTCGATGATGGTGAAGATCGACGAGGCGGAGGCGTTCGCGCCCGTCGCGCGCTTCCGGCTCCTCTCGACGCTCGTCGAGGTGCCGCTCTTCGCGCTCGTGATCGCCGCAGCCCTCTCCGTCGCGCGCTCCATCTCCGGCCCGATCGTGAGGCTCACCGCGTCCACGCGCGCGTTCGCCGCCGGCGACCTCGCTCACCGCGCCACGCTCGAGACGCACAACGAGATGCGAGTCCTCGGCGCCTCGTTCAACCAGATGGGCGCGAAGCTCCAGTCGACGATCGCGGAGCTCGAGCGATACGGGCGCACCCTCGAGAGCCGCGTGAGGGACCGGACGAAGGAGCTGGAGGACAAGAACACGGCGCTCGAGGAGGCGCTCGCGAGCCTGAAACGCGCGCAGGAGCAGATCTTGCTCCAGGAGAAGATGGCTTCCCTCGGCGCGCTCACCGCTGGCATCGCGCACGAGATCAAGAACCCCCTCAACTTCGTCAACAACTTCTCGCTCCTCTCCGGCGAGCTCCTGAAGGAGCTCGAGGAGTCGCTCGCGAAGGAGAAGGCGAAGCTCGACCCCGCGGTCTGGGAGGACGTCCAGGCGGTCCTGGCGGACCTCTCCCAGAACTCCGCGAAGGTGCGGGAGCACGGGATGCGCGCCGACTCGATCGTCCGCTCGATGCTCCTCCACGCCCGGGCGAAGGGGGGCGAGCGCGAGGCGGTGGACGTGAACGCCCTCGTCACCGAGGCCGTCAACCTCGCGTACCACTCGGCGCGCGGGCAGGACAGCGCCTTCAACGTGAAGATCGAATCGGACCTCGACCCCGCCGCGGGCACGGTCGACGGCGTCAAGCAGGATCTCTCCCGGGTCTTCCTCAACATCCTCGGGAACGCGTGCTACGCGCTCGGCGAGAAGAGGAAGAAGGAGGGCGGCTCGTTCACGCCGCTCCTCTCGGTGAAGACGAAGAGTCTCGGCGACGCGGTCGAGGTGCGGATCCGGGACAACGGGCCTGGCATCCCGCAGGCCGTCCTCGAGAAGGTCTTCACGCCGTTCTTCACCACGAAGCCGGCGGGCTCGGGGACCGGGCTCGGGCTCTCCATCAGCTACGATATCGTGACGAAGGGACATGGCGGGACGCTCGAGGTGGAGACGGAAGAGGGCCGGTCTGCGGAGTTCATCCTGAAGCTGCCGCGCGCGCGAGAGTAGCCTCCCCGATGGCCACTCCGAAGATCCTGATCGTCGACGACGAGCCGGACCTCGAGCTCCTCATCCGCCAGAAGTACCGCCGGGAGATCCGCGACGGGCGCTACGCGTTCACCTTCGCGCACAACGGCCGCGAGGCGCTCGAGAAGCTGCGCGAGGACCCCGGAATCGAGGTCGTCCTCTCCGACATCAACATGCCGGAGATGGACGGCCTGACGCTCCTCGGTCAGATCCGCGAGCTCGCGAACCCGGTGCTCAAGGCGGTCATCGTCTCGGCGTACGGCGACATG
>WNFL01340771.1_pt3 | contig 23628 bp, 20 predicted proteins | sample 5400361 | NCBI WGS metagenome assembly WNFL01 (sample SAMN13153351, study PRJNA577476) | soil metagenome | isolation source: 40 cm soil on Douglas fir-dominated hillslope | place: USA:California | collected 2013-09-17
CGACTGCCACATCGCTGAGTCGTGTTCTTTAAGTGGCGCTCTTCCTGGATGCTCTTTGCATTCAAGCAATTCTACCGCCTGTCTGGCCTGTTCGATTACAGCGTTTCCAGCAAATCTTATCAGAAGGCAGTTATCATTTTCTTCGGATTGCCCAGCCTCGTACGCCATTGACCGCGACAGTAGTTCAACTGCCACCGGAAAAAGTCTGGCATCGATTACGCGCTGAGCTCGGGATAGAAGACTTTCTCGAGTTCCCCACGACGTGACCGTCGTGGTTGCGAAAGGCACTGGTCTCAGCTTGAAGTTAACTTCAGCGATGATTCCCAGGGTGCCGTAGCTCCCGGTAAAAAGTTTGCACAGATCATAGCCCGCCACGTTCTTTACGACTCGACCACCAACCTTGATTAGACTGCCGTCAGCCCGTACGACCTTCATGCCGATGACATGTTTCCTCGGCGGCCCGTAGCCAAACTGTTGCGCGCCACCGAGTCCAGTAGCGACCACTCCGCCGATTGTTGCGCGTCCGTCATTGGGCGGATCAAGCGGCAGCCACTGACCCTTCTGCATGAGCGCGTCGTTGAAATTCTTGAGGGTTACTCCGGCTTCGCTTACGGCGATCAAATCCGCGGGCTCGTGCTCAATGATGCGATTTAACCTTGCAGTGCTAACCACGATGTCAACGCGCCGAACAGGTTGGCCAACATCCGGCCAGGTCATCGCGCCGGCGGGCATTACCTTCCAACCTTCGCTCGAGGCGAGTTTCATGACCTCGCAAACCTCGTCGATTGAACCAGGTGAGACGACAAGAGGATTAGCGAGGTGTGATGCAGGGCAGACGTTTTCTTCGCCGATTAGATCGGCCAGTTGCTGGGCCCTGCCGACAGCAGCAAGTGATTTGCTGGGACCGCGGGCGTCCCGTCCGCCTGGTTGCTGCTCAGACTTGTTTGGATCAAACGTTGACGATGTCGAAAGAGGCGGGCGGGACGGCCGCGGTCCCAGCAAATCTCCGGCGCGTCCCGGTATTGTTTCCAGTATTGGTGAGGCGCCATTTCCTGGTGTCGCGATCGCGCGTGCTTCGCCGCAGCCGCGCAGCATAGGAATAATCTTCCCGGGGTTACATAAGCCCGTCGGATCAAATGCCGTGCGCACTTGCAGCATCGTCTCCATATCTGCTTCCGAAAAAATCAGCGACAGCAGCTCGCGTTTATCAAACCCGACGCCATGTTCACCGGTGATGCTGCCGCCGGCGCGCACACAAGTTTCCATTAAGTCGCGTCCTGCTTCCTTGACGTTGCGAACTTCGTCGACGGAACGCGAGTCGAAACAGATCAGCGGATGCAGGTTACCGTCGCCCGCGTGAAAGACGTTAGCGATGCGCAAATGATACTTCGCTGCGATGCGAAAGACACCGTCCAGTACTTCCGGAAGCCGCGAGCGGGGCACGACTGCATCCTGAATCATCGAGTCAGGGGCAATGCGACCGATGGCGCCAAAGGCCCCTTTGCGTGCCGCCCAAAGCTTCTTCCTTTCGTTCTCATCGCGAGCAAGCCGGCAATCTCGGGCGCCGTATTGCAGGCAGATACTCTTCACCCGCTCCGCTTCGTCATCGATCCCGACCTCAAGCCCGTCGAGTTCGATCAGCAACGCCGCGCCTGCATCCAGGGGCAGTCCTGCAGCAAACACGCTCGCCTCGACCGCGCGGATGATCTCGTGATCCATCATCTCCAGCGCTGCCGGCATAACTCCCGCTGCGATGATCGCCGACACCGCATGGCTGGCATCGTTGACCTCACCAAACGCCGCCAGCATCGTGCGAATGGCAGGTGGAATTGGCACCAGCCGCAACGTGGCCTCGGTAGCGATACCAAAAGTTCCTTCTGAACCAACAAACGCACCGAGCAGATCGTAGCCGGGCTTCTCAGTCCCACCGCCGCCGAGGTCAACCACTTCTCCGCCCGCAAGTACCACTCGCACGCCCAGAATGTGATCTGTCGTGGTGCCATATTTCAAACAGTGTATGCCGCCGGCGTTCTCAGCAATGTTGCCGCCGATGGTGCAGGTAGGCTGGCTTGAAGGATCGGGAACATAGTGAAGGCCCAAATGAGCGACGGCACGCGACACGTGAGAATTTACAACTCCGGGTTGAACGACGGCGATGCGATTCGATTCATCAATCTTCAGGATCCTGCGCATGCGCGCCAACTCAATCACGACGCCTTGATTTAGCGACAACGCTCCGCCGGAGAGACCCGTCCCTGCTCCTCTCGGCGTGAAGGGAATTCCGGCACGCGCCAGCAGTCGCATAACAGCGGAGGTCTCTTCAGTTGATGAAGGAAAAACAACAGCGCGCGGTCGATATTTGTGTTGCGGTAATCCGTCACACTCGTAGACCAGCAATTCGTCCGGGTCACTAAGCACCGACGCTTCGCCAACTACTGCGCGCAACTCTGGGATGATAGTGTCCACGTGCCTCGCTTTGTTTTCAGGTTAGGGGGGCAATGATACATCAGCGCCCTGGAATCCTGTCCGGTTTTGGAGTGCGCCGACGTGAGCACCCCAGCGCGGCTGCCGCGCGGGGGACCCCGCCTGTCGGCGCTTAGGTCGCTGGCGACCTGTCGCCAGCAGCGTCGCGACAGGTCGCGGACGGACGAAAGCGGTGACAGGTCACCGCACTCCAAAACGCGACGACTTGCAAGCGAACCCGACAGATCGTAACATTTGCTCAAGTTACCCCTAAGCTTAAGCCCCGCAGCGGTTCTCCCTTCATCTCTCCCGGACCCCCGATGGTTCACCCCCTTTAAGTACGAGTCAGAAACAGATACCTGGGAGGTGTTCACATGTTGAAATGGGGATCTCGCGCACAATTTATCGCCAGAGTAATCGCAGCCATACTCTTATTGCCTTCCGTTTCCGCTATTGAGGCGAAATCGAAAAAAGGAAAAGAAGTACCTAAGGGCACTGCTGTTCTGTGGCGAGCTCCGCACGATATCGCTTCCCGCGACTTGTTTTTGGGACCAGGCGGCAACGCTATGAAGCCCGACCTGCGCGAGATCAAGTTTATTAAGGAAGAGAAGGGTGGCTACTCGAAGAAGTTTCGCATTCAGGATGCTGCCGGTCGCGAATGGGTCGCGAAGGTTGGAAAGGAAGCGCAGTCGGAAACTGCGGCTATTCGACTAGTCTGGGCGGCCGGCTATGAAACTGAGGTCAATTATCTTGTGCCGCGGCTGACAATTCCGGGGAAGGGCACGTTCCAAAATGTCAGGCTCGAGGCCCGCCCGGATTCGGAGAAGCGGCTTGTTGAGTGGAAATGGACTAAGAACCCTTTCGTTGGCAGTCGCGAGTTTCAGGGTCTCAAAGTCATGATGCTGCTGCTGGCAAACTGGGACATCAAAGACTCAAACAATCAGATCATAGCGGTGAAGGGAACTGACACGCTCCGTTACATCATCAGCGATCTGGGAGCAACGTTTGGGAAGACCGGTCGCCTGCCGTTTTTCTGGAGATTCAATCGCAGCCGCAATAACCCGAAAGACTACGTCAACACTAAGTTTGTGAATGATGTCGACGACAATATTGTTGACTTCCACTACAGCGGTAGGCAGCGAGAAATTTTTGACAACATCACGGTTGATCAGGCCAGGTGGGTTGGAGACTTATTGTCACGTCTGAGTCCTGAACAAATTCGAGATGCGTTTCGGGCGGCGAATTACACTCCAGCGCAAACAAGACTGTTAACTCAGGGTGTGACGAATCGCATTACGCAGTTGGTCAATTTGCCAAATAGCGTGGAATTAAGCCGCGCCTCGTCGAGCCCGAGTCATTCGCGTCGGCGTGAGTAAGAGCGAAAGGAGAAATAAATCAACAGTCCGACGGCAGCAGCCACAGCGGCTGTGCGCGCTTCTTTCCAGGTACTGTTTGCGAGCAGCCAGACTGCTAAGAGCAACGCCAGAATCGCAATGACGGTGCCGTAGTGCAGCCGGAAGCCTGCCGGTGGTGAATTGCTTCGCCGCCGAAAGACGGGGAGAGAAAGGCAGGTGGCGCCGTAGGTCACCAACCTCGCAATAGCGCTGATTGTTAGCGCGGCGACGAAGGAACTGTTGAGCGTCAACAACAGCATTACCGCCGCAGTTATCAGGATGGCGACGTAGGGAGTAGCAAATCGCCGATGAACTGAGCCGATGAATGTTGGCAGTTGCCGTTGTGCGGCCATTGCGAAGGGAACTCGCGAACCAGAGAGAACCAGAATGTTTAAGTTCCCGGTAATCGAGATGATCGCCCCGGCCGAGATTATGGCGCCGCCGGCTGCTCCCATGAATCGCATGCCGGCATCGGCCAGCGGCTTTTGTGATTGCGCCAACTCCGGAAACGTTCCCACGCAAACTACCTGAACCAGAATGTAAAGGAACGCTACTACCGCAATTGCGATCAGCAACGCGTGCGGCACGTTCTTCTTTGGGTCCTTCACTTCGCCCGCCGGAATTGCCGCCATTTCAAACCCCGAGAAGGCATAAATCAAGAGCAGTACTGCTTGGGAGAACGCTCCGGTAGCGGGTCGTGGCCCCAGTGCGAACGCTTGTGGGTTGAGAAAAAATAGGCCGACAGCGATGAAGATCATTATCGGGATTAGTTTGCCGATGGTGAAAACGTTGCTGACGATCGCGGCCTGCCTGATGCCGAGGAGGTTGATGGTAGCCAGCACGGCTACGACAATAATTATGATCGCCGCGCGCCAAAACGGGTTTGTCGCGGCAGGGACAAAATAACCAATGTAAGCAACCAGCAGATTACAGTTTGCGGCAAACGCAGTCAGACGCGCGAGCCAAATCAGCCAGCCAATCTCAAAAGCGACGGTCGGGCCAAATGCCTCGCGAGCGTAAAGATAAGGGCCGCCGGTTTCATCAAAGCGGCTGCCTACTTCCGCGAAACAGAGAATGAACAAGGTGACGACAGCCGCGCAAACCAGGAACGCGATCAAACTGTAAGAGCCAATCAGAGCAAAAACTTTGGACGGCAAACCAAAGATCCCCGCGCCGATGATTCCGTTGATCGTTATAGCGACAAGGTCCCAGCGGCGAATGCCGCGGATTAACCCGATCGCTGGTCCGCCTTCCGATACATTTTTCACGGCGTTGCTTATAATCGAAATCGTTCGCTGACACAATCATTCAATTTTAGGAAACATCCAACCATGAACCGAAAAACTATCAGTCTTTTCTCAATCGTCTGTCTCCTCGTTTCTGCCTCGCTGGTTCCGGGCCTGGCCAAAACTCCGCCCGGCCGGAAAACGTCAATGCGAACTCTGCAGAGTCTGGTAGATGAGGCTGCCCGGACGACCCTCGAAAAGTTTACCGATAAGAAACTCGAGGAGAAGCAGCTTTCGATAACGCTTATTGATTTGCGCGATCCGGCGCATCCCCAGCAAGCAAGCTTTCGCGGCAACGAGCAGATCTATCCCGCCAGCGTAGTAAAACTTTTTTATCTGGCAGCGGCGCATCGCTGGCTTGAGGACAAGAAGATTGAGGACACACCGGAGTTGCGCCGCGCTCTCAAGGACATGATCGTAGATTCTTCAAATGAAGCGACCCAATACGTAGTTGACGTGATCACACACACAACCGCAGGCTATGAGTTGCCACCGAAGGAGATGGAGGAGTGGCAGGAAAAACGAAATGCAGTTAATCGTTATTACTCCGCGCTCGGCTACACCAACATCAACGTAAATCAGAAAACATTTTGCGAAGATGCGTATGGGCGGGAACAGGTGTCGCGACGGCCTGATGGTTCCAACCGAAATAAACTGACCACTGACGCCACCGCGCGCTTGCTGGCGGAGATTGTAACGGGCAAGGCCGTCACGCCGGCTCGCAGCGCGCAAATGATGGAACTACTGAAACGCGATTATAGAGGGACCAGCACGGACAATGACGATCAGGGCCATGGCTTTACCGGAATTGCGCTCGCCGGAATGGAGGGAGTGCGCTTGTGGTCGAAGGCCGGCTGGACTAGTACGACTAGACATGACGCTGCTTACCTGGAGTTGCCGGACGGTTCGAAGTTTGTGCTGGTGACTTTCACTACCGATCACGCAAATGAGCGCGAGATTATTCCGACGGTGGCGAAGGTTGTGATTGCAGGGATGAAGGACATTAGGTGAAAGCGAAAAGCGAGGGGCAAGCCCGCCTTCCTGACCTGAGAGATTCCCGAGGTCCTCGATAGACCTTCCTTGATGGCTTGTCAAACGGGATTACGACTCAACTTCAAGCAGCTCAAGGTTAGAAAGGCGGGCTTGCCCCCGCTCTTTGCCGGCCCGATATGCAAGATCTTTCATTATTCCATCATCCCATCGGCGATTTATTTGCGGCGCCGGTAGGCGCGGGCGACCTGGAATTTCATCGGCTGAGTGAGGAGCAGATCGAGTTCTATCAAACTAATGGATACCTCGCCGGCATACGCTTGCTGGATGCCGAACAGGTTGAAAAGTTGCGCGCAGAGCTTGCCCAACTGAGCGAGCCCTCTCATCCGGGAAATGAACTGTTCTACGAGTATCACTCAAACGAATCTACTGATCCGAACAAGATCCTCTTTCACGCCTTAGGTGCCTGGCGCGTGGCGCCGGGCTTCCATGATTTGCTCTGGAACCCAGGCTTCCTGATGCCAGCCACACAACTTCTCGAAGGCCCGGTGCGCTTCTGGCACGATCAAATTTTCTATAAACCGGCTCACCATGGCGGCGTGGTTGCATGGCATCAGGATTATTCTTACTGGACGCGCACCAGGCCGATGGCGCATCTCTCCTGCTGGATCGGGCTTGATGATTCGACGCGCGAGAATGGCTGCGTCCATTACGTGCCTGGAAGCCACCGCTGGAACCTGTTGCCAATTACCGGACTGGCTGATGACATGGATTCGATTCAAACGGTTCTGACTGCTGAGCAAAAGGCCAACTTCAAACCAGTTGCGATCGAACTAAAGAAAGGTGAGGCTTCGTTTCATCATCCGCTGATGGTTCACGGCTCTTTTGAAAACAAGACCGATCGTCCCAGGCGCGCCACCGTGATTAACGTTTTCCGTGACGGAGTTAAGTCTGATTCCGAACAGCCTCTGCTGGAAGGTGCGCCGGCCATCCCCAGCGGCGAGAAGATTGACGGACAGTTCTTTCCGCTTTTGTTTGAACCACGCTAGCGTTTTTGGAGTGCGGTGACCTGTCACCGCTTTGGTCCGTCGCGATCTGTCGCAACGCCGGCTGGCGACGGGTCGCCAGCGACCAAAGCGCCGACAGGTCGGCGCACTCCAAAATGTAGGAACTTCTTCCTTCTAACAGTGTCTAACTGAGTACTGAACGCGCTGAACTGGAGGAAGCGAGTATGTCGGCTAATAGTGTCACCCAAAATAAGCCCTTCATAAACGTAACGCCGTTGATCGATGTCCTGTTGGTGATGTTGATTATCTTCATGGTGGCGGCGCCGCTGAAGCCTCATAGCTTTGCAACGAAACTTCCGTCGCCGCCGTCCGATGAGGATTTGAAACTAGTGGCGAACATTGACACTTTGGTCGTAACCATTCAGCCTGATCACACTTTGAAACTAAACGGGCTCGCCGACGACATGGGCACGGTCGAGGATACCTCAAAGTTAAGCGCCGCCCTCGTATCGCTCTTCAAACTGCGAACAATCAATCACGATTACAGGCCCGAAATGCAAACGCGTCTTGATGTGCCGGAACAGTACCGCATCCAGAAGACCGTCTTCGTCAAAGCGCCACGCTCGATTCCATACGGCGCCGTTGCGAAAGTGATTGATGGACTGAAGGGTTCGGGAGCGGATCCTGTCGGTCTGCAATTGGACGACTTGAAATAACTGGAACCACCTCTCATATAGTAACTATCCGCAGATACGCAGATTTCACAGATGCAAAACCTTAGCAGTTCCGTCGAACCAAACGGGGCGGTTTGCTGTTTGGATCTTCTCACTCTTAATCGGTGTCATCTGCGTAATCTGTGGATGCTATTTTCTGACCCTCTCCAAGCCGCCTGTAGCGCCTGAGCGCTTCTGCCCTGAGTCGCTATTCTGCCATCCTCCAGCCAACCAAAGTGCGTCGCGTTCCATCTTGGATTATCATTGAGGCGAAGTCGCCGGTGACTGCAATCTTGACGCATCAGTTTGGCAAGGAGTTTCAAGTGATAAGAACCCACTATCGTCTGGCAGGTTTTCTTTTGGCGGTAAGCCTATTCAGCGCGGGTAACTACCACGAAATCAAGGTGCAGGCTCAGGGGCAAGCCGGAGGTGGCAGTTTGTCTGGGGACGCGGTGGGCGGTGCCGCGTTGATATTTCGGAGGCCCGATAATCCGGCGCTGCACAGCGGAAGCGGCCAGTCTTCGGGGAGCGCCGGCGGCGGCACGATATCGGGTCCCAGAAAAGCCCGGGCAGCTGCGGCAGCGGCCTCGGCGGCACATGAACGAGTGATCGCCAAAGGTAACGCCGCGAGAAGCGCGCCGACTCCTCGTTACTCCGAAGCAGAACAGCAATACAAACTTGCGGCGACCCAGGATCCAAATGACGCGCGGGCCCAGGCCGGCCTCGGGAATATTTATTTGGATCAGGGACGCTTCGACGAAGCCGTGAATGCCTATCGCCAGGCCCTCAAGGTAACCCCTGACTATCTTCCCGTTTTTCAACCCCTCGCCTTTTCGCTCGTCCGGCTCGGCCGTTATCCGGAAGCGATTGCAACCTTTAAGCAGGCGCTGCAATACGATCCGAACAACGCCGAAATCTACAACAACATGGGTTTTGCTTACGTACACGGAGGACAATATAAGGAGGCGATCGAGGCCTGCCAGCAGGCGATCGCGCTTTTGGGCAAGACGGGTGAGGCCTACAAGCAGGAACTGCAAATCAGAAATGAAGTTTTATCCAACGCTTACAAGAATATTGGCAACGCCTACAACGAACTAAAGCAATACAACGAGGCTGCCGACGCTCTAAAACACGCTACTGAGATCGAACCGAAGAATGCGGCGGCACATTTTAACCACGGTTTGGCTTTGTATAACGGCGGTCGCTTTTCGGAGGCCATCGAAGCCTATAAGTCAGTGATTGAGTTAAAACCCGACCTCGCCGGGGCTCACTACAATCTTGCCCTGGCTTACGTTGCGATTAACGACAAGGAAGGCGTGCGGCGTGAGTATGAGATCCTTAAGCCACTCAACGCCAGTATGGCCGGGCAGCTGCAGAGCCTGATAAAACGGTAAACTTAAAACGGTTTAGGCGTCACAACCGCATCTCCCAATTGCGTCGTACGCTGCACGATATGGGAAATGCTCTTGCAGTTGAGTCTAAGAAATTTGTGAGATTTGAGGAGAACAAAACCGATCGATCTGACGAGGCAGAAAGGCATAGAGGTTGCTATTTGGGCGCTTAAGGGGGGACATACCATGAAGTATTTCGGAAAAGTGATTGGCGGGAGTCTCTTGACGCTCGCTTTTATTTTTGGGATAGGTGCTGCCAGCAGCAGTACAGCCCAGGCCCAGGATAGGGATTATGGGCAGTATCAGCGCCGTGATCGTGACAACGACAACGACCGTGACCGGCGTCGCGATTGGAGACGCAATCGAAACGGGGATCGGAACTGGGACCGGAATCGTTCCTATCGTCGTAATGACAACTATGGCAATTACGGTAACTACGGTAACTATGGAAACTATGGCGGCTACGGCGGCTATGGTGGAAACAACAATCAATATGAGGTAAACCGTGGTTACCAGGAAGGGTTGAACACCGGCTCAAGCGATGCCCGTCGCGGCCAGAACTACAGCCCACAGCGTTCGCATTGGTACAGGGACGCGAGGACCCAGGCTTTCCGGCAGGGGTTCGTGCAGGGTTACAACCAGGGCTACCGGCAGTATGCAGGCTACGGAAACCGGGGTTATGGCGGCGGCATTCTTGGCGGCATCCTCGGCCGGCGTTACTAACGCTCGTCGAATAGATCCTCTAACTAAAAATGCCGCGAGCGATTCTCGCGGCATTTTTGCCATTTCAGCTCTTTGAGTCAGAAGCAAGGTCAGATAGAAATTTGGACAGGATTTACAGGATGAACAGGATTTGCAAACGCGCTAGTCACTCTGTTCTATCTTGTTAATCCTGTCGCTATTTCTTTCGAACCACTTCTCAGCCATCGACCGTGGATTTTAATTCACCAAACACCTGCGCCAGATCTTTCGCCTGGTAGTGGGCATTGAGGCCGCTGGGATTGGGCAACACCCAAACCACTGTCTCACCAATCCTTTCATCCTGCCTGCCGATAACTGCTTTCGGTTTATTCCAGGCGGCCCGGTAAGCGCCAAGTCCCAGCACAGCAAGGAACGCCGGTTCATAGCGTCGCACCTTTGCTCGTAATCGCTTGCCGCCTGCCTGAAGTTCCTCGCGAGTCAATTGATCGGCAGTAGCGGTGGCTCGCATTACTACATTTGTTACTCCAAAGCCGTGCTCCAATAGTTCGCGTTCATCAAAAGGCGAAACTAATCGTGCAGTGAAGCCGGCGGCAAAGAGTGCCGGCCAGAACCGATTACCGGGACGAGCGAAGTGATGGCCGACGGCTGCCGTGTATAGGCCAGGATTGATGCCGCAAAAGAGCACGCGCAAGCCTGGCGCGATCACGTCAGGCACAGTCTTGCCTGCAGCTGCGAGCAGTTGTTCTTTAGTTGGCTTCCAGGGCGTAGCGATAGTATTAGTGGGACTCAGTTGATCTCAAAACGACTTTGCTGCGAAGCGCTCTTTTTTGAAATCCGATCCACAACAGTGACCTGCAAAAGATAGCGTCCCGCCGGCAAGCCGTTCAACGAAACCTCGGCAGCATAGGGAATCTTAGTCAGATCCGTCATGCCCTCAACCGAAATCTTTTTGAGAGCGGTTGTCGTGACTGGTTGTTCATCTCTAACAATCTGTACCTGAACAGCAACGTCGGGCTTGGAGTCGGCCGGAGCAAGAGCCGCGTTGTAAACCAGGACCAGGAACCGCAGAAACCCATTAGGTGAAAAGTTATGATCGATGCTCAAGGCAACCATGTTTGGAGGCGTGTTAGAGATCGCAGTAGGCGTTGTCTCAGCTCCAGCGGCGCGCGAGCCCAGCATTAAACTACTAAGCGCCAATTGACCGGGGGAAAGATCGGGAACTTCGATCCAACCGTGTGCGGTGCCTGAGTGCCCAGTCGTTTCATCGCGTACTCCGACCCGAACCTGATAGAGCCCGGATTTTATGTAGACCGGATAACCGTAAGTTAGATCGTGGCCCTGTTTGGTGGCTTCTATTGAGGGCGCCTGGATCGTTATGCGGTTACTGAAAACCGCTCCGACGTTCCCCTTCTCATCAAATACGGAGCCCAGAACCGAGACGACGGCGGTATATTTTTCGTTTCTCGGCACAAACGAAAGAAACTCGTTAGGCACTTGCAAGGCACTTGAGAGCATCACTCCTTTGGGCCCGTTGACTAGATAGGTGAGACTCAGCGATACAGGAATATCGTGGGCGGGGTAAGGAGCGAGCATCGCCTTTCGCAGTTCGGTTTCCGGAGATTTCGAGACCTCGCCCGCCTTTTTGTCGTTACTGGGCTTCTGAGACTTTGCAGTTTTCACAGGCTCCGGCTCGCGATCGAAAAAGCCGCGACGAACCTGCACCGTGAGGTCGGGCCTTCCCACCACCTTCACTTCGATACGGCGAAACTTGCTTTCGTGCGATTCGCGGTCCGGCTTCCAGGCCAGCAAGTAGTAGGTCGAAGTTTCCTTCAAGGCGCGACCTAAGCCCGGCTCGAGTGAGTTCGTATTGAAAATGGTTTTCCCGCCAGTATCTGCGGCCAGGGCGAATAGGCCATCCTGCGTCGCGTGAAGTTCGCCGCTATTGGCTCGCTGCAGGGTACCGGATACATCAAACTCAGTCGGAGTGCTGACGTCCCCCAATGTCGCCACCAGGCCGCGCGCATCAAAGGAATAGATTACTACGCCGCTGCGCGCTGCTGCGCTGGTAATTCGTTGCAGCCTGCTGCGGGAATCGGAATTGCGATCGTCGAGCAAGAAACCGCCGGAGACGAAAAAAATCAACTTGCGACCGGGCAGCGCGTTCGCGGACTTAATTAGCGACTCGAGTCCTATGAGCGTATTGGTGGCTACCGCGCCACTCTGCTGAGCCAATGCGCGGGCCCGAACGTTTACCAGCGATTCAGCAGCGTCGCGCGTCATTCCCGGGTTGAGGCGGATAGTCGCTTCAACAAAGTAGTCCACCAGATCGTGGTCGAAGTTGGTAAGTAACAACGCTTGATACTGGGTCATCGTGGGGCGTTCAAAATCGCTTACTGAAGAAGGGCGAACCTTGAGTCGGTCCAGTGCCATGCGAAGCACCGTCTTGTTATCGGTGAGTTGTTGGAGAAAACCGATTTGGCCGCTAGCGGAAGCGATCGCGACCTCATCGTTCTGACCCATCTCATTATCGATGAAGTGCGTGATTAGTTTTCGGGTAGCCTGCCAGGCAGCTAAGTCGAGATGCAGATCGTCCACGTAGAAAAAGATTGGCCGGCCCCGGTCGAGAGGCGCCAGCCCGGGAGCGTTCGCCCTAGTGCGCCCGGAGCCACGTGCCGCTGCGATCTGCATTTCTTCGTTGACACTCCCGGTAGTGACCTTTTCGAAAAACTCAACTTGCTTGGGCTTTCCATCGATGCGAAGTTCGAAGTCACTGTTTTTAAGTCCATCTACGAAGCGGCCCTGCTTGTCGAAAACCATCACGTCGGTTTGGACGATTTCGGTATAGACGCGCAAAACGTCAGACTGGTCCTGTCCTTTTTGGTTTGTTTGCCCATGCCCGACACGCGACCCGATGGGTGAATCGCTCAGCAGGCAGACTAATAAGGCAGTCGACAGGCAGGCCAGTGCGACAAGTTTTGTCTTCTTGATCTTAGAGAACGCTGGAGACATATTTCCGCAACGTAAGTGGGCAATCAGGGGAGACGTTGCAAAGGAGCAGCCAAAAAAAAACAGGCCTGCAATGGAACCAGGAGTTGCGCGAGTGGCTGTCGCGGTTAATATGTATCAAACAGCTGCGTCGCGCAACCTGAAAACTTTCGGCAACGAAAATTCGTATCAAACAGCTCAACCTGAAAACGGCCAGCCGCAGGATCCAAACCTGAATTCAAACTCGATGCGAAAGAAAACTGGTAAATGACGAACGGTCACCCAACTGTCTCGATTCACAATATTACTAAGTGTTTTGGTGAGTTTAAAGCAGTGAGCGAACTCAGTCTCGCTGTTTATCCCGGCAGAATCTATGGATTGCTTGGCCCAAACGGCGCCGGCAAAACCACGACCATCCGCATGATAGTAAATATCGTGGCCCCCGATTCGGGGCGGATAGACGTGTTTGGCCAGCAGATCACTCCCTTGCTCCAGGACCGCATTGGCTACTTGCCGGAAGAACGCGGACTCTACAAGAAGATGAAGGTCGGGGAACAGATCAAGTTTTTTGCTGCCCTCAAAAATGTAGACGCGAGGGAAGCCGAGCAGCGCGTAGTGCGCTGGCTTTCGCGACTGAAGTTGGCGGAGTGGAAAAACAGAAAGGCCGGCGAATTATCGAAGGGCATGCAGCAGAAAGTTCAATTCATCAACTCGATCGTCCACGAACCGGATCTGCTGATTCTTGATGAGCCTTTTTCCGGATTGGACCCGGTCAACCTCGAGCTCCTAAAAGATGTCATCCTCGAACTAAAGGCGTCCGGAAAGACGATCATTTTCTCCACTCATCAAATGGAGATTGCCGAACGAATTTGTGACGACATTTGCCTGATCAACGGTTCGCGTAAAGTGTTGGAAGGAAGCATCCGCGACGTTAAGCGTGGATTTAGCCGTCACGCGGTGGCGTTGCGCTTACAAGGCGGCGATGAAGTTCTTGCCGATCAGTCGCTGGTGAATAAGATTGAGCGGCACAGCGATGGTGTGGAAGTATTTCTCGCGACCGGCGCAAACGCCCAAACGCTGCTGAAACGTTTGATCGAGGCAGGAGCACAGATCGAAAAGTTTGAAATGATCGAACCGAGCCTTACTAATATTTTTATCGAGAAGGTAAGCGAGGCCCAATGAGAAAGTTCTTAGCCATAGTCAAGCGCGAATATATTCAGCGTGTGCGCAGCAAGATGTTTGTTCTGATAACCGTGCTTGGTCCACTGGTGATTTCATTCTTTGGCATCGCCCCGGCGCTTATTTTCAGTATCCAGGCGGGCGGGCCGCTAAAAATTGCGGTAGTTGACCAAACCGGAAAGTTATACCGGCATTTCTACGATTCGGTGACGGAGGAGTCGCGGCCGAAGTATCCGCAGACGGGGAATGCCAACCTGCTGAATAGGGATACGAGCCAACGGTTTCAGGAGCTTGGTGAACAACGCAAAAATAGTTTTGAGCTTGAGGAAATAGATCCTGACGGGAGACCGTTGAGTGACATCAAGCATGAGCTCGACGTGCGGGTGCTTGCCAAGAATCTTGATGGATATCTGATCCTTCCAGCCAATCTACTCGAGAGTGGCAAACCTGAATACTTCGGGCGCAACACCGGAGACGTTCTTACGACGAAGTTCCTTACCGAAGCTTTAAGTCGGGCGGTTCGGCAACAGCGACTGGCTGACGCAAATATCGACGTCAAGATCGTGCAACAACTTTCCGAGCCGGTTCAACTCGCAGCGACTAAGGTGAGTGCCAGTGGCGGAGTGGCCGATGGTGGCGAAGGTTTTGCCCTCGTGTTTGGCGCCGGCTTCATCATGTACCTGACCATCCTGATGTACGGTCAAATGATTCTCGGAGCGGTCATCGCAGAAAAAGAAACCCGCATTTCCGAGATTCTGTTTTCATCGGTCCGACCCTTCACCTTGATGATGGGAAAACTTGTCGGCGTTTCACTGGTTGCCTTGACGCAGCTCGCAATTTGGGGACTCGCCTTCCTGGCGTTTGCAGCGTTTGGCGTCCGCTTGCTGGCTTCCAGGGGAGTGGCCCTACATGTTCCGAATGTGCCTGCAATTAACTTCGTCTATTTCGGACTCTTCTTTCTCCTTGGCTACTTCATCTATTCAACCATCTATGCGCTGATCGGCTCGATGGTGACCACGGCCCAGGAAGGTGGTCAGCTGTCGATGCCGGTGGTGTTGTTACCGCTGATCGGTTTTTACTTGTTCCTGCCAGTGAGTCGAAGTCCGGATTCCTCGCTCGCGTTTTGGGTTTCGATGTTCCCATTCTTCTCACCCATGACGATGCTAACGCGAATCGTGACTCAAACCCCGCCGCTCTGGCAGATCGCGTTGTCTCTGGCGATTGGATTTGGCACGGTCGGTTTGTTGACCTGGCTGGCAGCGAGGATCTATCGCGTCGGCATGCTGATGGCCGGGAAGAAAGCTACGATTCGTGAAGTGATGCGCTGGGTCAGACAGGCGTGAGAGGGGCGGGAACCGGAGGCAGACGGCAGGATAGGCGTAGCGGCAGGAGGCACGCGGCACGTGCAGTTAGGACTTCTGATTATCTGGTAAGACTACCCTAAGAGCCGTTATAGTTCCGTCATGCGCTTTGCTTGGGACGAGAAGAAAGCCTCGATTAATCTGATTAAGCACGGGATTTCATTTGAGGAAGCTGCAACGGTTTTTGGCGACCCACTTTCAGATACTTTTCCTGACTCGGACATAGGTTTGGCGGAGTCGGGTAAGATTCTTGTAGTGGCGCACACGGATGATGGAGACTTAGTGCGTCTCATCAGCGCCCGTGAAGCAACACTTGGAGAAAGAAAGTCTTATGAAAAGAATTGAATCAGAGGAAGAGGACGATTTGCGCCCGGAATATGATTTTTCTCAAATGAAGGGTGGCGTACGCGGCAAATATGTTGAGCGGTACCGCGAAGGCACAAACCTGGTGCTGCTTGATCCGGATGTTGCGGCAGCATTTCCAGATGCGAAGGCGGTGAATGATGCACTGCGTTTATTGTTACAGGAAAAGCAGAGTCCGGAGCCGCGTTGAAACCAGATAGCGGGGCCAACAAATTGCCGGCAGCGGACCGGGATAAGACCGCCCTCGATAAGGCACAGCATTCGGCTTCGATGTAATCTATGAAACATCCGAGGATGTCGAGCGCCTTATGAAAGGTACTTGGATTTCATCTCAAGGTATTCACCACAATGAGGTTCATTAGCGGCTGGGCCTTCAAAGGCGATGGATGATAGAAGCTTCAGAACAGCTTGAGACGCCGTTGCAATTGACGCCGGTGCAAAGAACTATTGAACTGCTTCGTCCATGGATCCTATTGGGCCTTTACTTGTTGGCTGCGGCGAAGGGTTGGTGGTGGCTGGCTGTCCCGCTTGCGGTGGCCATGTGTTTGGCCGCATTTGTCCAGATGCATGATGCGATTCATCGATCACTTGGCATCTCCAAAGCCGCTCACGATTTTGTGCTGCTGACCAGCGGTCTCTTATTACTAAAAAACGGCCATGGTTTGCAGGTAACACACTTGAGACATCACGGCCGCTGTTTGAAGGACGACGATCCGGAAGGTGTTTGTGCCACCTGGCCGTTCTACCGCGTTATGCTCGAAGGTCCCTTTCACATCTTCGGAATGCGTTTTTACGCTTTGCGTAGAGCTTCGCACACAATGCGTTTCCAGGTGATAGAGACTGTTGCCACCGTGGCCGTACTCGTCATCGTAGTGGGAACGTATTTCTTTTTCGGATCATACATTGGCGTGGTCTACTGGGCAGTGGCCGCGAGTCTCAGCGCTACGATCCCCATCTGGGCGGCGTATTTGCCTCACCGCCTGGCGCCGGAACATCCGGCAGTACGTTCAGCGGGAAGAATTGCTCAAATCTGGACGCCGGTTATCTCATCCTTTGCTTATCATCACCTGCATCACGCGCAGCCAAAAATACCGACCGCGCTTTTATCGGTTGCAGCCAGGCGCACCGGCAGTTCAGAGTATCAGGCTCATGTGTATGAACCACACAGCCATTCCTGACTCGCGCTCTTGAGTAACCCGAGAGGGCTCAGCGTGGCTGCAGTTCCGAAACACTTCAGGACGAGGATTAGGCATTTCGCTGCACCGTGAGAACAGAATGACCCGCTTCGGTGATAAGCTGGCCTGGTATTTCGATTCGCACCTGCTCCACACATGCAAGCTTCTTTAACCCTGGACACCCAAGTTGCCGACGACGGCGGTATACAAACACGCCGCTCGCTCAAGTGGGCGATCATTGTCGGCTTCTGGATATTTTTCGGTGTGCTCAATGGTACCCAGATTGTTGTCGGCGTCTGGATGGAGGGGATGCACATTCCTTTCTGGCGTCTCTTTGCCACCGACTTTCTCGGCTGGTTAATCTGGATTCCGGCAACGCCAATCGTGCTCGCATTAGGCCGCCGCTTTCCGGTTGAACGCGGGACCTGGTGGCGGGTGCTGCCTGTTCACCTCGCGGCTTGCGTGGTTATATCGCTGGGGCACGCAGCTTTTGCCAGTTACATCAATCAGATTCTTTCGCCCTTTGGTCCGCCGCGCGAGCCGCGCTCCTTTCTGGAAATGCTCAGCGGGCGCGCCATGAGTCAGTTTCATCTCGACCTGCTCATTTACGGCGCCACCCTCGGAGTTAGTTATGCGGTCAGCTACTATTTTCGCTATCGCGAGCGCGAGTTTCGCGCCGCGCAATTGGAGACTCAGCTGGCGCAGGCGCAGTTGCAAACGCTCAAGATGCAACTGCACCCACATTTTCTTTTCAACACGCTGAACGGAATAGCCGGACTGGTGCGCGACAGCAGGAACAAGGCAGCGGTGGATATGCTTGCCGGTCTCAGTGATCTGCTGCGCTACACGTTGGAGAATGCGGGGAAGCAGGAGGTGCCGTTGAAAGAAGAGCTGGAGTTTCTGGAGCTCTATCTCGATATTCAGCAGATGCGTTTCTCGGATCGACTAAAAGTCGAGATGCATATCGAGCCGGAAGTGCTCAACGCCCTGGTGCCGAATCTAATTCTGCAACCGTTGGTTGAGAACGCCATCCGCCACGGCGTTTCGCGACGTGCGGGTTCGGGCGTCGTGGGCGTGAGTGCACAACGAGAGAACGGATCGTTGCGCATAAGAATTTACGACGACGGCGTGGGGCTGAAACGCGACGACGGCGGCGCAACCGTAGAAGGCGTGGGTCTCTCGAACACGCGCGCGCGCCTGGCGCAGCTATATGGTGAACGACAAACTTTTTCGCTCTCAGAACGCGCGGGCGGGGGAGTGGAAGCCAACCTGATTATTCCATTTGTGCGTGCGGCGGAGGACTGAAAAGTTGACTGCGGCTCCGAAGAAGATAACTACGCTCGTCGTCGATGATGAACCATTGGCGCGTCGCAATATTCGTCTGCTACTCAAAGACGATCCTGAGATCGAGATTGTTGGCGAAGCCGCTAACGGACGCGAAGCTCTGGCGCTGATAAAGCAGAACTCGCCCGATCTTATTTTTCTCGATATACAAATGCCGGAACTCGATGGCTTTGGAGTGTTGGAGAGTATCGAAGCGGAGCGGCTTCCGGCGATCGTTTTTGTAACCGCCTTCGATCAGTATGCGCTGAAGGCTTTTGAGTTCCACGCCCTTGATTACCTGCTGAAACCCTTTGACGACGCGCGTTTTGACAAGGCCCTGCGTCAGGCGAAACTTCAGGTTGGCCAGCGCGAGCTGAAAGACTTAAGCCAGCGACTGGTTGCCTTGCTCGCCGCGCATGGCAGTGGCGCAGGCAACGCGTCCGAGCCCATGCGGCAGCCGCAGTATCTGACGCGGTTGCTGATCAAATCGGCGGGACGGGTCTTCTTCCTGAAGACCGACGAGATCGACTACGTGCAGGCCGAGGATTACTACGTCAAGCTTAGCGTCGGCCGCAAGGGCCACTTGCTTCGGGAGACGATGAACGAGATGGAGGCGAAACTCGATCCGTCAAAGTTCCTGCGCATCCACCGTTCGACGATCGTCAACATTGAAAGAATTCGCGAGCTGCAACAGCATTTCAACGGCGAATACATCGTAGTGCTTCACGACGGCACAGAACACAAACTCAGTCGCAGCCGCCGCGAACAACTGCAAACCCTGCTCAAATCCGGCCCTCTATAAACCGTTGTTGCACACTCAAGCGCTTGTCTGGGTCCGCGGACGTCCCGCCCGCCTGCTTGCGATAGAGTGATCTTCCGATGCTTGAGCTTATTGTACCCGGGCGGGCGGGACGCCCGCGGTACCAGGCAAGCGCTTGAGCCTATCGATTTCACGTCGTATCCTGCGAACGTGTCGATCGAAATCGAAAAGAAGTACCGCCTGACAAAGAAGCAACGTGAAGAGGTGTTGCTCCGTCTGCCTGAGATCGGCGCCAGGCGCAAGCTCGCAGAGTTTGAAGTGAACACCCTCTATACCGGCGAGTCTCTTGAACCGGGGCGCTCAGTGCTGCGTCTGAGACGTATCGGCAAGCGCGCGATACTCACCTACAAAGAACGCTTTCCCACACGTTCCGACATCAAGCATCAACGCGAAGATGAAACGCGTGTGGAAGATCCTGAGGCGATGGAGTTAATTCTTGAAGCACTGGGCTTCACTGCGAGCCTGATCTATGAAAAGCACCGTGAGACCTGGATGTTGGGTAAGACTGAAATCGTAATTGATGAGTTGCCCTTTGGTTTGTTCATGGAAATCGAAGGCGCCGAGCATGACATCCGCAGAATCGAAAGCGAACTCGCCATCAAGCGTTTGCGAACCGAGCCGAGCACTTACCCACAGCTAACACTTAAACACGGCAAGAACCGTGAAGGTGTGATCGAAGCGCGATTCTCGAAGAGATACTGATAGACGGCCAATCACCGACGCTACGCGTCGCACTTCACCTACAGGTCCTTGCTTTTGAAGCGAAGACCCCATCTCACCATTCCGCCCGGCCAAATTGTGTCTGCTTAGCGGTCACAATTTTCGTCACCCGTAAATCACGTTTTGCCAAACTCCCAATAAAGAAGTGCAATTCCTCAACACCGCAGGCGGCATGAGCTTTGACAGAGAAAGTTACGCGGACGCTCCCCCCTAAGCCGCGAGAACTTTCGCAACATTCAGCCATGCTAATTACTTCAATCTTAATAGCGGTACCATTTGCCTTGATCATTCATGAGCTGGGGCATCTGGTCACTGCCAGGAGTTGCAACGTTCCAGCATCGGAGCTGGGATTGGGTTTGGGACCAAAACTATTCGGGTTTCAACTGGGCAGCATCCGGTTCAGCCTTCGCGCCCTTCCGCTTGGTTCCTTCGTTCGTCTCGACGGTTCGGCCTTAAGAGAGAGAGCAATAAAGCAGCAACTATTTGTTCACCTGGGTGGAATCCTTTTCAACCTCATCGCCGGCCTGGCTACCTACGGCACTGTCTTCAGCTGGGTGAATCTGTTAATCGCCGCAGGCAACTTGTTGCCGCTATATCAGCATGATGGTTGGAAATGCGGTTTGGTTTTGATGCGCGCTTTGTTGCGACGGAAAAGCCAGCCGGTCGAGTGGGCATTTACCTTCTCAGGAGGTTTCGTCAGTTTGGTAATCGCCTGGTTGGCGATTAGGCTTTTTAGTTAACGCGCGACGAAATTTACTCAAGCAGATAAGACAAATGCCGGAGCTACTCTCACGAGTACCTCCGGCAATTTGTTTTGCCTGCTGTGTTGCGGTGAACTACTTCGTCTTGAAGTAGGCATCGATGTGCGAGCCATCGATTGCCGTCATCCTAACCTGGTAACACTTGTTAGGTGGTTTTGGTGTCTGCCAGTTTTCGATGAACTGCCCTCCGGTCGTGTCGTATCTCAGCATAGTGCCTCCCGTGGTCGTCACTTCAATCGGCGCTTCAAAAAGACCAGTTGAGCCGCAAGTGAACTCCTGGAACTGGAAGCTGAGAACGTCCGAAATGCTCTTCCGCTCCGTGGTCGGCCCGGGGGTGCCTGCATAGATGTTGAACTTCATAGGCACCGTCGAGCCGCCCTTGACTGTATTCAAAACTCCGAACGGGATCATATCTACCGGTTGATAGAAGCCCGTCAGCGTCCACGAAGTAATCGAGAAGTCTGCACCATTGTTCGTGATGTTGTAGTTCCCAAGCACGCCGACCGGAGCTAGCGTTGCAGTTATGTGATACGGACTTCCCGCCACCGTTTCTCCTGGGGCTCGCGTATAAGTTGCCGTGACGTTGTCACTTGCAACGAAGTTACTGCCGCTGCCTGTCGTCAACGGACTTGGATCAGGTGCACCAAAGATCTTGCCATTGGGGTTGGTGGTCCAGGTCGCGGTGCGTTTGTTGATGGTGAAGTTGGCTGTGTTGTATGTGATCGAGTAGTTGCCAAGTACCGCAGCCGGACTGAGCACTGCGCTAATCGTGTAGGGACTGCCAGCCACGGTCTGCCCGGCGGTGCGGCTGTAAGTCGCCGTCACGCCGTCAGCAGCCAGGAAGCCGGTGAGCGTGCCGGTGAATGCCGGGTCGGCATCACCGTAAGTTTTGCTCGCCGCATTTGGAGTGACTGAAGCCGCTTTCAGATTGATGGTGAAGTTGGCCGTGTTGTAAGTGATTGTGTAGTTGCCGAGTACACTTGCGGGACTGAGCAGTGCACTAATCACGTAAGGACTACCGGCAACAGTTTCTCCAGCAGTGCGGCTACAGGTCGCCGTCACCCCGTCACCGGCCAGGAAGCCCGTTAAGGTCCCCGTCAACGCCGGGTCAGCCGAACCATAAGTCTTGTTGGTCGCGTTCGGCGTAACTGAAGCGGCTTTGGGATTAATGGTGAAGTTGGCGGTGTTGTAAGTGATCGTGTAGTTACCGAGAACGCCGGCAGGATTTAGTACTGCGCTAATCGTGTACGGACTGCCGGCAACCGTTTCGCCAGCAGTGCGGCTGTAGGTAGCGGTGACACCATCAGCAGCCACAAAGCCACTCAATGTTCCAGTCAACGCTGGATCAGCCGAACCATACGTTTTACTGCCCGCGCCAGGCGTGACTGAAGCGGCCTTGGGAGTAACGTTGAAGTTGGCTGTGTTGTAAGTGATGTTGTAATTGCTGAGCACGCCAGCAGGACTCAGGGTGGCGCTGATCGTGTAAGGACTACCGGCGACAGTTTCACCTGCCGTTCGGTTGTAACTTGCGGTGACACCATCGCCAGCCAGGAAGCCGGTGAGCGTACCGGTGAATGCCGGGTCAGCCGAACCATAGATTTTGGTTGCAGGGTTCGGCGTTACGGAGGCCGCCTTCGTCGTTATCGTGAAGGAAGCGGTGTTGTAAGTGATCGAGTAATTACTAAGCACACCAGCCGGGCTGAGCACGGCGCTGATCGTGTACGGACTGCCGGCGACCGTCTCACCTGCTATGCGGCTGTAACCTGCCGTCACACCGTCACCCGCCAGGAAGCCACTCAAGGTACCAGAGAAAGCGGGATCGGCTGAACCGTATTCCTTGGTTGCCACATTCGGTGTGACTGAAGCCACCTTCTGATTGATGGTGAAGTTCGCCGTGTTGTACGTGATCGCGTAGTTGCTGAGCACGCCTGCAGGACTGAGCACGGCACTGATCGTGTAGGGACTACCGCCGACTGTCTCGCCGGCAGTGCGACTATAGCTTGCGGTCACACCGTCAGCAGCCAGGAAGCCAGTGAGCGCGCCGGTGAATGATGGATCGGCATCACCATATGTCTTACTCGCAGCATCAGGCGTCACCGAGGCTAACTTCGGATCGATCGTGAAGTTGGCCGTGTTGTAGGTGATCGAGTAGTTAACGAGCACCGCAGCCGGACTGAGCAACGCGCTGATGGTGTACGGACCACCCGTTACTGTTTCACCCGCGGCGCGGCTGTAAGCTGCGGTCACGCCGTCAGCAGCGACGAAGTTGCTTAAGGTTCCGGTCAAGGCCGGATCGGCTGCTCCATAGATCTTACTCGCCGCATTCGGAGTAACCGAAGCCGCTCTCAGATTAATCGTGAAGCTAGCGGTGTTGTAAGTGATCGTGTAGTTGCCAAGTACGCCTGCGGGACTGAGCACGGCGCTGATGGTGTAGGGACTGCCGGCGACTATCTCGCCAGGGGTGCGGCTGTAGCTTGCGGTCACACCATCAGCAACAAGGAAGCCGGTGAGCGTGCCAGTGAATGATGGATCGGCATCGCCGTAAGTCTTGCTCGCGGCATCGGGCGTTACTGACGCCAGCTTCGGATTGATAGTGAACGCGGCAGTGTTGTAAGTGATGGTGTAGTTGGTTAGTACGCCAGCCGGACTGAGCACGGCATTGATCGTGTAGGGACTTCCCAACACAGTTTCACCTGCAGTGCGACTATAAGCGGCGGTCACACCGTCAGCAGCCAGGAAGCCGGTGAGCGTGCCAGTAAATGATGGATCGGCATCGCCGTAAGTCTTGCTCGCGGCATCGGGCGTTACTGAAGCCAGCTTCGGATTGATAGTGAACGCGGCAGCGTTGTAAGTGATCGTGTAGTTGGTTAGTACGCCAGCCGGACTGAGCACGGCGCTGATGGTGTAGGGACTACCCAACACCGTTTCGCCGGCAGTACGACTGTAGCTGGCGCTCACGCCATCAGCAGCCAGGAAGCCAGTTAGGGTTCCAGTG
>WNFL01013849.1_pt1 | contig 23617 bp, 19 predicted proteins | sample 5400361 | NCBI WGS metagenome assembly WNFL01 (sample SAMN13153351, study PRJNA577476) | soil metagenome | isolation source: 40 cm soil on Douglas fir-dominated hillslope | place: USA:California | collected 2013-09-17
GGAAAGAAAATTTTCTTGATGCGCGATGAAAACCACATCCAGACGAAATACCCCTTCAGCTACAAGGAAGTGCTAGACGGACGCAAGTCCGAGGAAAATATGCCGGTCAAAGCCGGCGACACGATTGTTGTGCCGTGATGAAGCGGATGTCCAAGCTAAGCACACAGTTGATGGCACTGGTGTTGGGACTAGCCGGATTCTCCGGCGTCTATGCGCAGAGTTCTGGATCGCAGAGCCAGAGCCCGTCTGAGCAAGAGCCCACGCAGCCTGCACAGCCTGAGCAGCCGACGAAATCCCCGGACGACAACGGTGATAAGACTAACCAGGACCAATTACCAACGCCGCCGGTTGTGGCGGGCACGTCCAACGATGCTCCGGTTACGGGCGCTTCTCAGCCGATCATCGGACTTGTCGCGTCGCGCAGTTACGTCATTCCGAGCGTCTTTTTCTTCGGGCAATTAGATTCGAATGGAAATAATTCTTCCCGAGGCAGCAACGTCGCATCGATCAACACGATTATGGGAAGCCTCGCCGTGCAGAAACTTGGACGGGCTTCGCAGTTGAATTTGGGCTATCTCGCGGGTCGTTCGTTCTCCAGCGAGGGTGGAGCATTAAATTCCACAACGCAAGAAGCCGCGGCTTCAGAGCTTTGGTCGCGCGGGCGTTGGGACGGGTTCATTGTGGACAAGTTTTTGTACAGTTCGCAAGCTGCTTTTCTGGGCGGCGCAACGCCTTTCGACGTTGCGGGACTGAATACGGTGGCGGGGCTTGCGAACACCGGACCTGTGGTACTGCGGAATTCCTTTCTTCCCGGGCAGGGAATCTTCACCGTGTTCGGACCTCGCTTGAGCAATGTGTTGGTGGGACAAGTGAATAACCATTTGAGCCGGCGCACTTTTTTCACGCTCGTGGGGAACTACGAAGTTCTACACTTCTTCAACTTAAACTCAGGTTTGATTAATAGCTCCGCGGCGGGTTTTCAAACGGGCCTGGGTTATCAGCGCTCGCGGCGAGACACGTTCGCTGTCGTCTACCGGTTCAATGATCTCTGGTATGGCGGTATGCCGGTAAGCATTCGCGATAACGTCATGGAAGTCGCTTATCAGAGAGAGGTTGCAGAACGGCTGGTTTTTCAGATAGGCGCTGGTCCGGAGATTAGCTTCATTCACGATCCAAACCTTTCCGTTACCGGACTCTCTTCCGATACTCGCGTGTCCTGGGCTGTTGACACTCTGATTCATTACCAACTGAGGAGGGAAGTCGGGGTGAGCGCCGGCTACAATCACTTCCTCAGCAGCGGAAGCGGCGTATTTCTCGGGTCAGTCACCGACCGATTATTCGCGGGAATGAACCGCCAGCTTTCTCGCGCTTGGATGATGAATGTGACGGTTAGCTATGCGCACAATCGGAACCTGATTCCGATTTTCAACAACAACACACTAATAGCGCCGGCAAACTCAACCTTTGACTCGGTTTATGGCGCCGTTGAGCTGCGCCGCCGCATTGGCAGAGATTCTGAGTTGTTCTTGGGGTATCTCGGCCGCTACCAAACTTCCACCTTTGTCCTTTGCCCGCAAGGCATCTGCACAGGCTCGAACCTCGTGGGGCATCAATTCAATTTCGGATTTGCCTGGCACCTGAAACCCGTTCCTATCGGTTGAACCGCACCTGGAGAAAACAAGCACATGATCGGACATCGACAGCTAACTATGGAAGACTACTCGGCGATCCTTCGCCGGCACAAGCGCACGCTGATTCTTCTGGCCATACTGGGGCCGGCGGTCGGTTATCTGGTGTGCTTCGCGTTGCCGAAGGAATATACGTCCCAAACGGTGATTCTTGTCGACCAGCCGGCCGTTTCGCCCAGCTACGTGACGGATATCAGCTCGGGAGATCTCAAGCAACGTCTTACAACGCTGCAGGAGCAGATTCTGAGCCGCTCACGGCTTGAGGGGATCATCAACAAGTTCGGCCTTTATCCGCAGGAGCGGAAACAGCAGGTGTCGATGGAAGCATTGGTGGATCGCCTGCGTAGGAAGATCGCAGTATCGCCAGTAAAGCCCATGGCCGAATCGAACAGCACGCAGCTGCCGGGATTCATCATCAAGGTTTCGGACCGCGATCCTGCTCTCGCGCAGAAAATGTGCAATGAAGTGGCTTCTGTGTTTTTGCAGGAGAACCAGCGCGTGAAGCATGAGCAGGCGACCGGAGCGACGGTGTTCCTGACCAAGCAGCTCGAAGACGCCAAGACAAAATTGGACGATCAGGACGCGAAGCTCGCGGCGTTTAAAGCGCGCTACTCGGGAATGCTTCCCGACGAGCAGCAAGCAAATCTAAATCTACTTGCTGGATTGAACACGCAGCTCGATGCCGCCACGCAAGCGCTAAGCCGAGCTCAACAAGATAAGTCCTTTACTGAATCTGTGCTCGCACAGCAGGTAAGCGCCCAATCCGCTGATAATCCGTCGGCTCAAAAGCAGTTGGCTGACATGCAGAGCAATCTCTCGGCGCTCCTCGCCAAGTACACGGAAGACCATCCTGACGTAGTCCGATTGAGGCAAAGTATCGCTGATCTGAAGCAGAAGATGGCTTCCTCTCAAGGCTCCGCAGCAGGCACAACCACGACAGCCTCCGTGCTGGAGTCCCCCGAGGTTCAGCAACTGCGTGCGCAGGTGCATCAATACGACGCCACGATCAAGGAAAGGACCGCACAACAACGCGATCTCCAAAGGCAAATCGCTTTGTACCAGAGCCGCTTACAAATTAGTCCCAATGTCGAAGAGCAATACAAAGTGCTTACTCGCGATCATGAGTCGGCGGCTGGTTTCTACAATGACTTGCTTAAGAAACGGAGCGAATCCGCGATAGCGAATCCGCGATTTTCAGCGACATGAATCATCAAGCGGAAAGCGCGGAATTCCGTATCCTGGACCCCGCAAATCTCCCGGAAGGGCCGTCCTTCCCGAATCCGATGTACTTCTCATTGGGTGGGCTTGCGGCCGGTCTTGCGTTGGGTCTGGGGATCATGGTCCTGCGCGAATTGCGTGACAAAACTTTACGCACCGAGGAAGACGTCGAGTTTTTCCTACAACTACCTACGCTCGCCAACATTCCTTCGGTCGAAGGTGCCCGCCGTCATGCGGCAGCGGGGAAAGGTTCCAAGGACGGGCCGAGGTTGGTTGCGAGCGCCTGAGACTAGCTTATGTATAAATCGTTCTTCGGCCTGCGAGAAAACCCGTTCAACGCCAATCCGGATCCGCGTTATTTGTTCCTGACGCGGGAAATCCAGGAAGCGCTGGCAGGCCTCGCCTATGGCATCAAAAATCGCAAAGGTTTCATCCTGCTCACGGGTGAAGTGGGCACTGGCAAGACGACGCTGCTCAACCGGTTGCTCGATTGGCTGAACCTTGAAGGTGTGGCCACCGCTTACATTTTTAACTCTCAGCTCGACACCAACCAGCTTTTCGACTTCATGATGGCGGACTTCGGCATTCCATGTGAGAGCCGCGACAAGAGCCACGTGCTCATGCGCCTCAACCACTGGCTTCTGCAACGCTATCGCGATCGAAAGACCTCGGTCTTAATCGTGGATGAGGCGCAAAATCTCTCCTTCGAGGTGCTGGAGGAAATTCGTTTGCTCACCAATTTCGAAACATCGAGCGAAAAGCTGCTGCAAATTGTTCTTTCCGGCCAGCCCGAGCTCGAGGAAAAGTTGCGCGATCCGCGGCTTCGTCAGTTGCGCCAGCGCATCACGATGCGGTGCCGAACTCAGCCTCTCTCGTACGAAGAAATGACTGGGTACATAAACGAACGGCTGCGTATCGGTGGCGCTAACAGGACTCCCATTTTTTCGCCGGAGGCCGTGGAAGCTATTTTCAAGTACTCGCGCGGCATCCCTCGCGTCGCAAATCTTCTTTGCGAGAACTCGCTTATCAGTTCTTTCGTCGATCAGGTAAAGCCGGTTCCAGCAGGGGTCGTCCATGAAGCTGCGCATGAATTTGAGCTCGACGAGCTGGATCCAATGGCTCGGCCCGTCGTTCGTAACGGGGAGGACCCCTCAAAGACGGTCGAAGGGCTTCTGCGCAGCTTGAATCATCTTTTGGAAGAAATGGGTCGCAATAATTCAGCATCGAGCGGAGTACACGAAAGGAAGCCATGAGCCGGATTCATGAAGCTTTAAAGCGCGCTGAACAACAAAGGACCGTGCCACTGGAGGTGCATACCCCCATGGTGTCAGAGGTCCATACCCGCGTCGCGGAGTCGCCCACGATTCCGCCTCCGGAGATACTGGACCCGTTGACCCACTCGCAGAGCGGCGGAATTTCTTCACTTTGATGACATATGGACGCGCTGCGCGAATCCTGGCTGGCGTTTGGATCTTGAGCGCAATGTATTTATTGATCCGGCAGCTCCTCCCGCGGTGCGAGAGCAATTCCGGACTTTGCGGTCGCGTCTGTATCAAGTTCGCGACAAGCAACCGCTGCGAAGTATTCTTGTTACGAGCTCCCTGCCGGGCGAAGGCAAAACTTTCATCGCCAATAACCTGGCGCACGCCCTGGCGCGGCAGCAGAATTGCCGAGTCCTCTTGATTGATGCTGATTTGCGCCGGCCCGATCTGCATCCCGGTTTCGGTGCTCGTAGTTCTCCGGGCCTCGCCGAATACCTGAAGGGCGAAGCGGCTGAGATGACGGTCATCCAACGAGGTGTGCCTGAATATTTGTGCTTTATTCCTGGCGGCAGCAAACCCGAAAATCCCGCAGAATTGCTGGCAAATGGCCGTCTAAAATCTCTGCTGCAAACGATCGGCCCAGTTTTCGATTGGGTGATTCTGGACTCGCCTCCTACTTTGCCCGTCTCGGACGCGCTAATGTTGGCTGAGTTGTGCGATGGCGTCCTCACGGTCATTCGCGCGGCGCAAACGGGATTCGATAGTGCGCAAAAATCTTGCCAGCAGCTTCGCGAAAAGAATTTGCTCGGCGTCGCTCTAAATTGCGCCGACGATGCCGCCGCCTATGGCTCTTACTACAGCGAAGAGCTAAAGACCGGGATCGCCAACTAGGATCATCCGATCTTCGCTAACCGGAACCAGCCGACTTCCCAGCGCAATTGACTGAAAATGAATTGTCTACATGTGTGCGCGTTGAACGATTATATGGTACAGCAGTTCCCTTGTTGGGCTTACGGGAAGCACGGTATGGGTACTTACCGTGCGTCGTGCTACATAGATTGAGAAAGAGCGTTGAGCCCTAGCGACCGACAGAAGCTAGGGGGCGAGTGAAAAACTGAAATGGGGAAGGTCCTCTGGGACTTTCAGGGCGGTAGCTTGACGCAAGCACAATCTCAAGAGGTTCCGGGCTCGATACAGGGTGAGGACGATGCATCCACGGAAAACGCTGGAGCACGGTACCCTTGGTTCGCGCTGCAGGTTCGTTTGCGCCATGAATCTAACGTTTCGGACCATCTCCAAGGCAAGGGCTATGAGTGGTTCCTGCCGCTTTACAAGGCTCGCCGCCGCTGGTCGGATCGAGTAAAGGAAGTTGATTCGCCGCTGTTTCCCGGCTATCTCTTTTGCCGGTTTAATCCTCACGATCGTCTCCCCATTTTGAAAACACCGGGCGTCACTCAGATCGTCGGCTATAACCATGTTCCTGTTCCGGTGGATGAACAAGAGATCCAGGCAATTCGCAGGCTCGTTGCTTCCGGCGTGCCGAACTTTCCGTGCGCGTACCTCGAAGTCGGCAGCAAGGTGCGCATTGAGGCCGGTGCTCTCCGTGGCATAGAGGGCATCTTAATGGACCTGAAGGGTAAACGAAGGCTCGTATTGTCGATAACGCTTCTTCAGCGCTCTGTTGCAGTTGAGATCGACTCTGACGCAGTTAGCGTGGTGCATGCACTTCAGAGTGCCCGGTCCTAAAGACTTTCCAGCCAGACTCAGAGACCCCAATAATGTCCTTATTTTCTAGAGTGCTAGACGCAACGATAAGCCCGGAGTCAAGAGTAGCCAAAGCCGAGGAGAAGTTTGACGCCGTTGGCCAGGCAGCCGGCGGTGTCGTGAACCCTCTGCCAGAAAGCGCGTTTCGCCAGCTTTTATGCCAGGAGCGGAAACGGTCCGAGCGGTCGCGGAAAAGTTTCTTGCTAATGCTCGTTCAGCGCAAGACTCAAAACCTGCCTGATGAAAAACCTGGATTGGAGCGCATTGTTAAGCCGCTCGCCGGATTGATCCGCGAAACGGATACTCTTGGATGGTTTGAGTCGAACAGTATTCTCGGCGTCATCTTTAGCGAACTCGGCGACGCGGAACTCGGTGCGGCGGTTGAGAGCATTGAATTCAAGACGCTTGCGGCTTTTCATCGCGCGCTCAATGCCAATCAAGCGGAAGCTCTTCAAGTTTCCTTCTACTCATACCCACGAAGCTGGAAGGGCGGTGGGTATGCGCTTCTCGATCCGATCCTCTATCCAGATCTTCTTGATTTGGAACGTAGCAAGCGAGGATCTCTCCTTCTGAAGCGCTTCATTGATATCGTCGGCAGTTCTCTCGCTTTGATTTTTCTTGCGCCAGTGTTTGCCATTCTTGCTGTACTCATCAAACTTACTTCCAAGGGACCAGTCTTTTTTCGGCAGCAGCGTCTAGGTCAATTTCAGGTTCCATTTGCGTTTCTGAAGTTTCGGTCGATGCATGTGGCTACAGATGCCGAAATTCACAGGGAGTATGTGAAAAACTTTATTGCCGGTCGTGCAGAGCCAAACGCATCCAACGGCCGTGATCGGCGTGTCTACAAGCTTACTAACGATCCGCGCGTCACTTGGATCGGCAAGTTTATGCGGCGCACGAGCCTGGACGAGATTCCACAATTCTGGAACGTCTTGATGGGCCACATGTCGCTTGTCGGGCCGCGGCCACCTATTGGCTACGAAATCGAAGCCTACGACGTGTGGCATCGCCGGCGCTTGTTGGAAGCTAAGCCCGGCATTACCGGACTTTGGCAAGTGCACGGCCGAAGCAGGACCACTTTTGACGATATGGTCCGCCTCGACCTGCGTTACTCGCGAATGTGCTCCCCCATTTCTGATTTGAAAATTCTTCTGCAGACTCCCCGCGCGGTATTTTCGGGAGACGGCGCGTACTGAAACATACGCACGTTCTCACAAGTTTTCCTGTTTTAAAACGGAGCTACCCATCCTCTCCGCCATGCTTTCGCAACATAAACCCGCAGTTCAAGGTGAATGTGGATGGCTACTGGTTTTACCGTTGGTACTTCCCCGAATCTTCCGTTGGGCCCCGGCTTTAGCAGGGAGGTGATCCGTGTGGGAGTAATTGGCTATGGTTATTGGGGCCCGAACATCGTACGTAATTTTCAAGGTCACGAAAAGGCCGACGTCGTCACAGTCTGCGACAAAAATCCCAAGTCGCTGGCCCGAGTGCGCCGCGCTCATCCGGAAGTGCCTGTAACCTCCGACCAAATGGAAGTGCTGACCAGCACGCAAGTGGATGTGGTTGCCGTCGTCACTCCCGTTTGGACGCACTTTGAACTTGCAAAGCTGGCTCTTGAGAACGGCAAGCACGTATTTGTCGAAAAACCATTCACGTGTACTGCGGCGCAGGCCGAACAGTTGATTGATTTGGCGGAGCGTAAGAATCTGAAGATCATGGTCGACCACACGTTCCTTTTTACTGGCGCTGTGAAAAGGATCAAGCAATTAGTCGACGACGGCACGCTGGGAGCTCTCTACTATTACGATTCCACGCGCGTAAATCTCGGCCTGTTTCAGCATGACTGCAACGTGATTTGGGACCTGGCGCCCCACGACTTGTCCATCATGGATCACCTCATTATGTCGAAGCCGGAAGCGATCGTCGCGACGGGGGCCAACCATCTTAACGGCCATGCCGACGTGGCCTTCCTCACCATCTATTACCCAAACAACCTAATTGCGCATATCAATGTGAATTGGCTTTCGCCTGTAAAAATACGGACCACTTTGCTCGGCGGCGAGAAAAAAATGCTGGTTTGGAATGACTTGGAAGCCGATGAGAAGGTTAAAGTTTATGACCGCGGTGTGCAGATGCTGAGCGGTGAAGCCGTGTACCAGCAACTCGTCAGCTACCGTACCGGCGACATGTGGTCACCGAACATTGAGCAGATTGAAGCTTTGAAAGTGGAAGCTTCGTACTTCATCGATTGCATTCGCAATAACAAGCGGCCCTTCAACGACGGCGAGGCTGGATTGCGAATAGTGCGAATGCTGGAAGCCGCTGACGAGTCCCTCAAACAAAAGGGAAGAGTTGTACAGGTATAGAGGCAAATCGCTGCCCGGTAACCGAAAAATGAAGCTTTCCATCGTAATCATCTGCTGGAATGATCTCCGTGTTATCCGCGATTGCTTGCGTTCCATTTACGATGGCACGCATGCAACCGATTTTGAAGTGATCATTTCGGATAACGGCTCGGTCGACGATTCCGTTGAATTCGTTCGCAAGCACTATCCGCAAGTACGCGTGGTCGAGAATCAACAAAATCTTGGCTTTGCCAGAGGTAATAACGCCGGTATCTGTGCGAGTCGCGGCGAGTACGTTCTCATCTTAAATCCAGACACGATCATCCACGACGGTGCGTTAGACAAGCTAATAGAATTCGCGGATCGCCACCCGGAGGCCGGAGCGTTTGGGTGCCGCGTCTTGAACCCGGATGGCACCTATCAGGTTTCCGCGCGCCTTTTTCCTACAATTTGGCGTTATTGGGTATCCGCGCTTGGACTCTGTAAGTTGTCTTCTCTTTTCGTCTATGAAGAATATCCGCGGTGGCGCGGCGAAACGGAGCGTTCCGTCGAATGGCAATCCGGCTGTTGCGTGATGTTCCGCGCAGACCTCCTCAAGAACCTTGGCGGATTCGACGAGCAATTCTTCTATCACTTCGAGGAAGTGGATCTGTGCCGCCGCGTGTGGAATGCGGGCCGTCCGATCCTCTTTACTCCAGAAGCGGTGATTACTCATCTTGGCGGGCAGTCCGTCGGTCGCTTTCCTGTTCGTTTCGAGATCGAGAAGCATCGCAGCCGCTATCGTTACTTTTACAAACACTTCGGCGCTCGAGCGGCGCGAAGTTGCCGCCGTCTGTCTATCGCCAAAATTCGAGTGCGCCAGATTGGTTACAGCCTGCTCAACAAAATCAAGCCGGATGAAACTATTCAGCGGCGGCTGGACATGTACCGCGAGGTCCTCCGGTGGAACAAGGCCATCAACCCGGTAGACTTTGTCGAACGAGGGGAAGAGCCTCGCCTGGAACAAACCTCTCTTCCTCAAGCATCGATCTAATTTCGACCTTGCATCTATCTATTTGAATCCAAGCGCAAACGAAAGGAACGACGGAAAATGTCAACTTCGCTGGTGACGGGCGGCGCGGGCTTTATCGGATCGCACGTTGCTGACGAGCTCCTCGCTCGCGGGCACAAAGTGGTTGTTCTCGACGATCTAAGCGGCGGATTTGAAGATAACGTTCCAAGCGGCGCCGTTTTTGTCAAAGGCTCGATATTAGATGTCGAGCTAATCGACCGGCTCTTCGACCGCTACAATTTCAGCTACGTATACCACCTCGCTGCGTATGCTGCTGAGGGCCTGAGTCATTTCATAAAGCGCTTCAATTACAACAACAATCTGATTGGCTCCGTCAATCTGATCAACGCTTCGGTCAACTACGGCGTGCGCTGCTTCGTCTTCACATCTTCCATTGCTGTTTATGGCGCCGGGCAGTCACCTATGACGGAAGACATGGTGCCTATGCCGGAGGACTCTTATGGCATCGCCAAGCTCGCGGTGGAGAGAGAACTGAAAGTCACGCACGAAATGTTCGGCCTCGACTATGTAATTTTTCGGCCACACAACGTTTACGGCGAGCGCCAAAACATTGGTGATCGCTACCGCAACGTCGTAGGCATCTTCATGAACCAACTCATGAAGGGTGAAGCGATGACTATCTTCGGTGACGGCGAACAGCAGCGCGCTTTCACGCACATTAGCGACGTAGCTCCCTTAATCGCAGACTCCGTCGATGTTCCCGCTGCCCACAATCAAGTGTTCAACGTTGGCGCTGACATTCCTCACACAGTGAATCATCTCGCACAAATTGTCGCGGATGCGATGAGCAAAGAGTGCAAGACCAAGCACCTCGATCCGCGCAACGAAGTGAAAATCGCTTTCTCAGACCATTCGCGCGCAGAGAGCGTCTTCGGTGCACGGCAAAAGGTATCCCTGGAAGACGGGATTCAAAGCATGGCCGCTTGGGTAAAGGACCATGGGTCTCGCGAAAGCACTATTTTCGACGATATCGAAATCCCGAAGAACTTGCCGCCGAGCTGGGCCAGCGTGGCTCGGGTACGAGTATGAGTGAAATGAAAAGCGTCAATCTACAGTCGACAAACGGAAAAGCTCATCCTGCGGCAGGAGAGCATCTCTCCATTGCTCCCGATGTGAAATTGGGAGCGAACGTCAGATTATCCAAGTTCATCAATCTTTACGGCTGCCAAATCGGCGACAACACAAAAATCGGCGCGTTTGTTGAGATTCAGAAAAACGCAAGAGTGGGAAAGAACTGCAAGATCTCCAGTCATACATTCGTTTGTGAGGGCGTGGATATTGAGGACGGCGTCTTCATAGGCCACAGTGTCACATTTATTAACGACAGCTATCCTCGGGCCATCACGGGCAACGGAGAACTGCAGACCGAACAGGATTGGGTCGTTGAACGTACAGTCGTAAAAAAGGGCGCATCGATCGGTTCCGGATCCACGATTCTCTCGAATGTGGTGATCGGCGAAAATGCCATCGTGGGCGCTGGCAGCGTGGTTACGAAAGATGTTCCCGCAAATGGCATTGTCGCCGGCAATCCGGCGAAGTTTTTCCGCTACATCACAAAGGAGCAGAGGATCGCGTAAATGTCCAACATGTCCACCACCGAGCAAATCCCGTTTCTGGACTTGGTAACGCCTCACAAAGAACTAGAAGAAGAACTGTTGTTGGCCCTAAAAGACACGTTGCGCGCAGCCGGATTCGTTGGTGGTCCGAAGGTAGAGGAATTTGAGCGGGATTTCGCAAAATTCTGCGATGCGGCGCATTGTGTCGGCGTAGCCAGCGGAACGGATGCCGTTCGGTTCGCTTTGACGGCTGCCGGTGTAAAGCCCGGCGACATCGTCGTCACTGTCCCGCACACCTTCATTGCTACTACGGAAGCCATCAGTCAAGCCGGAGCGCGCCCCGACTTCGTCGACATTGACGAGCGTACCTATTGCATGGACCCACGCAAGCTTGAGGAATACCTTGAGCGCCATTGCTCCCTAGACGCAAAGACCGGCAAGCTGATTCACCGGAAACTGCAAGCGCCTGTTACAGCTGTTGTTCCCGTTCACATCTACGGTCAAACCGCCGACATGGACCTGATTCTTGATCTTGCTCACAAGTACAACCTCATCGTTATTGAGGATGCTTGCCAAGCTCATGGGGCAGAGTATTTTTCGAGGAAGTCGAACACGTGGAGGAAAGTCGGCAGCATCGGTCACGCTGCGGCCTTCAGTTTTTATCCGGGCAAAAATCTTGGAGCGTGCGGGGAAGCGGGAGCGGTAACAACGAACAACGAAGCAATGGCCCGCACCATGCGCATGCTTCGCGATCATGGTCAGGTTCAGAAGTATTATCACCAGCTCGAAGGTTACAACGGCCGCCTCGATGCACTGCAGGCGGGCTTTCTCAGTACAAAACTTCGCCACTTGGCCAATTGGAATCGCCAGCGCCAGGAAGTCGCCAAGCGCTACGACCAGGCGCTTGAGGAGATGGCTGGCGTTGTCGCCCCCTTTTGCCCTGATTACGCGCGCTCTGTGTATCACCTGTATGTGATTCGCGTCAGCGATCGCAATGCGTTGCAAAAACACCTGGCCAAGAATGGAATCGGAACCGGTATTCACTATCCGGTCCCTCTTCATCTTCAGGAGGCCTACCTTCATCTTGAATATCCGACTGGCAGTTTTCCGGTATGCGAGCGGGTTGCCTCGGAAATTCTTTCGTTGCCGATGTATCCTCAACTTCGCACTGACCAGTGCGAGCGCGTAGTTCGAGAGGTAGCCGCGTTCCTTTCTCCCCTGCGGGTAACCCCCAAGGTAGAACAAGCTCAACCGGCAGCGTTCTAACGCGCGCAATCTTCCCGCCCACATGCCTAACTCTTCAGGTCCGCAGCATAAACCGATGAAAGTCTGCATGCTCGCGTACTCGTTCTACGAGGCTGACGCGCGCATTAAGCAGTACGCTACGGCTTTGGTTGAGCGTGGAGATAGCGTTGACGTTATTGCGCTGCGTCAATCTGGCCAGCCAAGTCGTTCCATCCTGAACGGGGTAAATGTCTTTCGTATTCAAGCTAGAAAAATTAATGAGCGCGGCCCGCTTAGCTACCTATTTCGGATAATGCGGTTTTTGCTCTCCTCGGCTGCGTTTATCGCACGCCGGCAACTTTCGGAGAAATACCAACTTATCCACGTACATTCCGTTCCGGATTTCCTGGTGTTTGCAGCGATCGTCCCCAAACTCCTGGGAACTCCCGTCATTCTGGATATTCACGATGTTCTCCCGGAATTCTACGCCAGCAAGTTTCGCGTAGCCCGTGGCTCTTTCTTGTTTCGTTGCCTCGTCCTTGTCGAGCGACTGTCCATAGCCTTTGCCGACCATGCTATCGTCGCGAATCACCTATGGTGCGAGCGCGTCGCCGAACGTTGCGGAATGCCGCAAAAATGCTCACCCATTCGAAACTATCCGGCACGTGTCCTTTTCAACTCCAAAAATCGTGCCAGAGGCAACGGCAAATTTGTTATCACATATCCGGGATCATTAAATTGGCACCAGGGCGTTGATGTAGCGATCAGCGCTTTCGCCATGATCAAGGACCAAATGCCCGATGCCGAATTCCACATTTATGGCGAGGGGCCGGCAAAGGAGTCTTTGATCCGTTTAGCGGACTCGCTCGGTCTGACCAACCGAGTTGTTTTTCATGGCTTGCTCCCCACAGAACAGATTGTTCGAGTGATGGCCGAGACAGACCTCGCGGTTGAGCCTAAGCGCGCTGGCTCGCAATTCGGCAATGAAGCGCTCAGCATGAAAATCTTTGAATTCATGGCTGTGGGCATTCCGCTGGTCGTATCGCGGACCAGAATCCATCAGTACTACTACACGGACGCGTTGGTGAAGTATTACGACGGCGACGACGAGGCAGCGCTCGCCGCTAACATTGTTCTTCTGAGGAACAATCCTGACCTCCGCCAGCGGCAAGTGACCAACGCGTTGAAATATGTCGAAGCCCATAGTTGGGACGTCGAGAGGCATCAGTATCTCGGCATTGTGGATTCTCTTGTGGCCAAGGAACCGGTGCTTCAGTCTTCGCCGGCACCGCTTGAATCCTGCGCCATTGCTACTTCCAAAACGAATCAGGGGTAAAGACGAATGCAAATTTCAGTCATCGGTGCTGGTTATGTTGGCTTGACGACCGCCGCTTGTCTCGCGGAAATTGGCCATCAGGTTCTCTGTGCGGATAATGATCTGAGCAAACTCAAGAATCTCAATGCTGGCCGCTTGCCCTTTTTCGAGCCCCATCTGGATTTGCTCGTGAAACGCAACGCCGAGTCTGGCCGTCTGCGATTCGTCTCTCCTGCCGAAGCTATCGAGAAGGGAAATGCAATTTTTATATGCGTCGGCACGCCCCCATTGGAAAATGGCGAAGCCGATCTGAGCGCCATTGAGTCCGTCGCGCGCACCATCGCGTCGACTGCGCATGGCCACCGCCTCGTGATCGAAAAAAGCACCGTGCCTGTGCAAACGGCAAAGCGCCTCTGGAAGCATCTTTCTATTTACAATGTCAACCGCCTGGAGTTCGACGTCGTCTCCAATCCAGAATTTCTCCGTGAAGGGTCGGCGGTCGGCGACTTCTTTCATCCCGACCGCATCGTGATTGGGGCGGAAACTCCGCGTGCCATCGCGATGATGAAGGAGATCTACCAGCCGGTTCTCAAGCCTCGTTCCGCGTGCCCGGTTCATTCGCAGTGCCCACCGGCGCACGAAATTCCGCTCATCGTAACTGACACGAACAGCGCGGAACTCGTAAAGCATGCCTCCAACTCATTCCTGGCCATGAAGATTTCTTTCATCAATCTGGTAGCGGATGCCTGCGAGGCCGCTGGCGCCGACATTGCCAAAGTAGCAGAGGGCATTGGCAGCGACCGGCGTATCGGGCAAAGTTTCCTGAATCCCGGGATCGGTTTCGGCGGCTTTTGCTTCCCCAAAGATCTTCAGGCCTTCGTTCGCATCGGGGAAAAGCTCGGATGCGATTTCTCCCTGTTGAAGGAAGTGGAGAAAATCAATCTGCGCCGTGCGGAGCAATTTGTCGCGAAGGTAAAGAAGGAGCTCTGGGTTTTGCGCGGCAAGACCATTGCCGTCTGGGGTTTGGCATTCAAGCCAGACACTGACGACATTCGTTTCGCCCCTGCACTGAACATTGTTAAGCGGCTCCTTGCCGAGGGTGCGAAAATTCGCGCCTACGACCCGCAAGCAATGCAAAAGGCAAAGGACGAATTGCCGGACATAACCTACTGCCTGAGCCATTACGAGGCCGCCCAGCAAGCCGATGCGATCCTCGTCCTCACCGAATGGGAAGAGTTTCGGCATCTGGACTGGGATACCCTTGCACAGAATGTCGCGCACCCGTTGCTGGTTGACGGCCGCAACTTGTACTCGGAAAGCGAGGCTGCCGCGCACGGCTTCCAATACGTCTGCATCGGCAAAGAGCATGGCATCGCTCAATTTGCGCAGCAGCGAACCGGTGGGGATCGGCCCAGTTCGGTGACAGATCTAAATACCGGAGTCGCCGCGCTGACTCCGTCGCCGTCTTATTCAATCCCTGGACAGCCTCGGCCGTAGAATGTGAGCAGATACGTCATGACGGTGTAACATTGGCTGACTACCTCAGTTCACTGGGTCCTGGACCCGCGTACCTGTCCTCAAATTGTTCCTATGTACAGTAGAACTAGCTTTCTCCTATCTGTAACCTCTAAGTACAGGAAGTCGGTTTTTAAATTAATGGTCGGAATCTCTCGCTTCCATGTCCCGGGTCGCCCTTGCTAAACAAGTTAGGCGGCCTATCCTCGTCCTCTCAAGAGAGCTTTCTATCGAGGGGGCAGATAAACGATGCACAGGTCCATTTTACTTCTCGCTTTTTTGTTCACTGCGCTACCCGCTGGAGCAAAAGACTTCTACATTGCGGCTAGGCAGGCTGGCTCTGGAACTGGCACGGGGTGTTCCACCGCTAAAGCCTATACCTGGTTCAACACCGGAAGCAGCTGGGGGACCGGAGCCACGCAAATAGGTCCGGGCACAACCGTACATCTTTGTGGCACATTCGTTGGCACAGCCGGTCAACGGCTCTTGATTGTGGGCGGCAGCGGAACTAGTACCAGTCCCATCACCATTAAGTTCGAGACCAACACAGTTCTGACCGCGCCTTATTGGTCCTCGGCTGGCGCAATATACGAGGATGGTAAAAGCTACATCGTGATCGACGGCGGAACCAACGGCCTCATCAAGAACACCGCGAACGGTACGGGTCGCGGCAACGCGCAATCCAGCAGGGGCATCTTTGCCGCGAACTGCAACGGCTGTGTTGTCAAGAACCTGACCATTGCCGACCTTTATGTGCGCACGTCGTATTCCGATTTAGCTGTCACCCAGCAGGGCGTAAACTGCGTTTATTTTCTCAACGCCAACGATTTCACGATTACTCACCTCACTTGCCACGATACTGGATGGGCTTTCGCCGGCTTTGGGAATAATTTCACGTTGTCTTACTCCAATATCTACAACATCGACCATGGACTTGCTTTTGGACCGTCTGGTACGACCTCCGGCTTCCAGATTCATGACAACCACATTCATAACTATGTGAACTGGGACTCGCCGACGAATGCTTACCACCATGATGGCTTGCATATGTGGGGGCAACGCGGCGGCATTGTGACCAACGGCTCGATCTACAATAATATTTTTGATGGCGATTCCGGCGTTAACATCACCGGTCACATCTATCTCCAGGACTCGATCAAGGGTGTTTCCGTCTATAACAACGTCTTCCTCGTCCCCGCAAATCGCACGATCAACGCGCTCTGGTTTAGCGGCATCACCGCGGCAGGTGTTTTGCCCGGCGGGCCTGCAACGGGGAACTCGGCTTACAACAATTTCATCCGCGCTGGCGGGCACACGCGCGGTTCCGGAATATTCATCACGGCGCAAGACAACTTCACCGCCGTCAACAATGTGCTGCTGGGAGGCAACTCGGACATCGTGATTCAGGGCGGGGGGTCCTTGTCCTCGCGGGGAATCAATCACAATATCTACGAAGACCTGCTAGCGGACGCCGGCTCGCTTAACGCTTTCCGTTATCAAGGTCACAGCTATCACGACTTGGCGTCTTGGCAGAGCGCTTGTCGCTGTGATTCAGGAGCGAAAATGGCTCCGGCCTCGAAGATTAATGCGAGCAGTCTGGGCCAGTTGTTATCCGGTTCGGTAGCCATCAGCGCCGCCGCAAATCTGGTCAACATGAGTGTCGGCAACCTGTCGGCTCTCTCCAAAGACAAGGTTGGAGCGGTTCGCCAGCTAAGCGGCAGTTGGGACGCCGGAGCATATAAATTTGGGTCGACGGCTTTGCCGTCATCACCCACTGGTCTCAGTGCCACGATCCAGTAACGGGTTCGGCTGGCGCTATCGGCTGAGCTTCTTTTTGCAAGAGCAAACCATTTACAACCAAAAAAACTAAATGCTGAAGGTAGGGAGTGGGATCTTTCTTCCACTCCCTACTTGTCGTTGAGCTTCAGACGCTGCCTGACTCCTCGCTCCCCAAGCATTACGCCACGGTATTGGATATCGCTCAAAAAATGGATGACCACAAGCAACGCGGACGACGTTTAATCGCTAAAAACAGCATTTTGAACTTGGGCGGACAGGTCTTGCCCATGCTCGTCGGTGTGCTCACTGTCCCGTACATCGTACGAGGCTTGGGCACCGCCGAATATGGAATCCTTTCCATCGCCATGATGGTGCTCGGCTATTTCAACATCTTCGACCTCGGATTGAGTCGCGCCACCGTAAAGTTTGTCGCAGAAAATCTCGGTTCAGAGGATGTTCATAAGGTTCCCGAGCTCGTTTGGACCTCGCTTTCTCTTCTTGTGATCTTGGGCTGCATCGGTGGTGCCATCGCCGCCTTCTTCGTTCCTGTCTCTGTTACCCACGTTTTCAAGATGCCGCCGAATCTTGCCAATGAAGCCCGCATCGCCCTTTTTGTGCTTTGTGCCTCCATGCCGATCATGCTCGGCAACAACGCCCTGCGCGGAGTTCTGGAGGCCGCCCAACGCTTTGATCTCGTCAATTTTGTAAAAGTACCCGCCAGTGTGCTCTTTTATCTTGTCGCGGCGCTTGCAATTCCGTTTGGCATGCATGTGGCTGGTATTGTCACTCTGCTGGTTGCCATCCGCCTCGTTTCCACCGTCGCTTATTTCTTTCTGTGCTTCCGCGTGGTCCCTGGCCTCGCCAGTCACATGCGATTTTCCAGAGCGTCCTTGGCACCCCTCGCCATTTTTGGCGGATGGATCATGGTTACGAATGTGGCTGCGCCGGTGTTCGGCTATCTCGAACGGTTCATGATCGCCTCCTTGATTTCAGTCAGCGCCCTCACCTTTTATTCCGCACCCTACGAACTTGTTTCCAAGCTGCTCATCTTTCCCATGGCTATCGTGCCTTCGCTCTTTCCATATTTCAGCTATCACGGCAGCAGGAAGACCGCCGAGGTTTCAGAAATCACTTCGCGAACCGTCAAGTATTTGCTTCTGGTCTTTACTCCTGCTCTCGCCATCTTTGTCTTTTTCGCGCATGACATCATGCGGCTTTGGCTTGGCGCTCAATTCGCCGCCCAGAGCACGATCGTCCTCCAAGTTATCACCGTGGTCTTCGTTTTTAACGGTTTGGCCTATGTTCCTTTCACATCCGTGCAAGCCCTGGGCAGGCCCGATTTAAAGGCCATTCAAGATATGGTGACAATTCCCATCTATGCCGCGGTCGCCTGGTGGCTCATGGGTCATTACGGTATCAACGGAGCCGCCTTTGCCAAACTGCTCCTCACCGTGACGGACTGCTTTATCTTGTACACCTTTGCTTATCGACTTAAGGCCTTTTCATTCCGAGACTGCGTATCGGGTCCCTTGTTCCGCGTCATCTTGGCAAGCGCTGGACTCTTGGCTGTGGTTTTCGTCATCCAATCCGTTCATCTCAGCCTCCTCCTCGCTGCTTCTCTTACTATTGTCTGTGTTCTGGCGTACGCGATTGTCTTCTGGGTCGTGGGTGTTGATGATGAAGACAGAACCACCATTTCCAGTCTTCGCGACAGAATGTTTGCAACCTTAGGAACTCAACGCACCACATCAGCTCCTGAGGTATTCGGTGACGGTAACGGCGTCTCTGTGTATCTTCCGCGACCGGGTAGCTCTGCGAATACATTAATGAGAATCAACTTCTTGCTTCCCGGTTATGCTTGGCGGCCTTCCGGGGGGTTTCGAGTCGTATATCAGCATGCCAACCGTCTCGCAGCCCGCGGTCATCTGGTTACTGTTATCCATCCGCGCCGCTTGAAGTCCTCGCCGCCTCCCGACATTAAATTGCTTCAGCACGTTCGCAGAAAGAAATTGGACTTCATGGCACTCGTTTCACGCCCGTCCATCGCATGGCAGCCCATCGACAAGCGCGTTCGTCTCGTTTTCGTTCCAAGCTCAGACGAGCGCCACATCCCTGATGGCGACGTGCTCTTCGCGACCGCTTGGCAGACTGCCCGTGCCGTCATGGAGTGCTCCTCGGCTAAGGGTGAAAAGTGCCATTTCATTCAAGGTTACGAGGCCTGGATGGGTCCGGAAAACCTTGTGAGGGAAACTTGGCTAGCGCCCACTAGGAAAGTTGTGGTTTCACGATGGCTCTTTGAGATCGGTAGGTCGCTTGGCGCCAGAGATCTAACCTATGTACCCAATGCCATTGACCGTAACATTTACCGCTTGCTTCGGCCGATCTCGAAGCGCACCCGGCAAGTAGTGATGGTCTGCTCCCCTGTAAAGCTCAAGGCTTCCCGGGACGGAGTAGCAGCCCTCGAAATTGCCAAGAAAGAGTTTCCGGACCTGAAGGCCGTGTTTTTCGGCAACAGCCGTCGCCCAAGTTGGGTACCAAAATGGATCTCCTATGCATTAGACCCGCCCCAGGAACGCATCGTGAAAGAGTATTACAACAATTCCAGCATCGTCTTGAGTTCGAGCTTGCATGAAGGTTTTGCCCTTCCTCCTGCCGAAGGAGCTGCTTGTGGCTGTGCCATTGTTGCCACAGACAGTGGTGGCATTCGCGATTACGCCGAGAATGGCGTCACCGCTTTGCTCTCTTCGCCTGGCGACCCGCAGGCTCTGGCCACGAACCTGTGCCAGTTACTGGCCGACGACGACCTCCGAATTCGTTTGGCGCAGGCTGCAAATGAACGCATTAAGGAGTTCACCTGGAAGCGTAGTTCCGATCTGCTCGAGGAATTCATCACAGACACAGTTCAGCTCGAATCTGCGGAACGCCGGTTGACACAGATTACCGGTGAGCCTGCTTTGCCGATCCCGCTTCAAGTGGAGAGTGACTAATGCCACCAGATAATCTTAGATTTGGCGGCGGTGCGTCCGAAACAATCCTGCACCCCATCGTCCTCGTCGCCATGCTCATCGCCATGGCTCTGATTTTTCTGCTGCCCCGCAAGTATGTCATCTGGCCTTTTTTAGTCAGCGCTTTTCTGGTTCCTCTTGGGCAATCAATCCTGGTGGGTGGACTCCATTTCTTTGTCATCCGAATCATCATCCTCACCGTGGGCGTTCGCATGCTCGCCACGATGCTCACCTCTCCCCAAGGCATATTCGGCGACCGCCTTGGCGTTTTGGATATCTTGTTCGTTCTGTGGGCTTTCTTCCGTGCCCTCGCGGGTGCTCTTGTCTTCTCGTTCAATTCCGGTGCTTTGGTTTATCAGGGCGGCTTCTTGCTGGACGCCATCGGCGGCTTTTTTGTGCTCCGATATTTGATTGCTGACGACGAGGACATCTATCGCACGATTCGTGTCTTCGCAACCATTTCAATCATCATCGCTGGGTGCATGCTCTTTGAAAGGGTGCACCAAGTGAACCTGTTCGGTCTTTTAGGTGGCGTTCGCTCCGTCCCGGAAATGCGCGGCGGGTCCGTGCGTGCCGAGGGTCCTTTCCAGCATGAGCTTTTGGCGGGAACCTTCGCTGCCACTCTCTTCCCGCTCTTCTTTCTCCTCTGGAAAAGCGGGAAATCCCGCATGCTCGCCGTTCTCGGCGCCATAGCGGCAGTGGTCATGGTAGTGACTTCTCATTCGAGTACTCCCGTCCTCGCCTTTGGCGCGGGACTCATGGCCATCTGCGCCTGGCCGCTGCGCAGGCACATGCGCCTCGTTCGATGGGGTTTTGTGCTGGCCCTAATTTCCTTGCACATGGTGATGAAGGCTCCCGTATGGTTCTTAATCGCCCGTATAGATATCGTCGGCGGTTCTTCTGGCTATCACCGCGCGATGCTTGTTAATGACTTCATCGTGCATTTTCGCGATTGGTGGCTGATGGGCACTACGGAAAACGCCAGATGGGGAAGCACTATGTGGGACCTCTGCAACCAGTACGTAGCTGAGGGCCAACTAGGTGGGCTGGCAACGTTTCTCTGCTTCCTGGCCATGATCTACATCTGTTTCTCCAGGATCGGGACCGCCAGAAAGACCGTGGAAGGGGATCGCAACAAGGAGTGGTTCTTCTGGGTGCTCGGCGCAACGCTCTTTTCGCACATCGTAGGTTTCTTTGGCATCAGCTATTTTGATCAAACCCGCGATTCATGGTTCGCTCTGTTGGCCATAATCGTAACGGCCACCGCGCCTTATCTCCTTAGGGAGCCTGTGAAACATTTCGTGCGCGCTCCCATGCGCGGTCCCAAGCCGGCTTATGCGCCCTCGTTCTCAAGGCTGCGTACCAAACCGGCTCTTCCCGTTAGACAGGGCTCGCAACTAAACACCCGTTTTTCCTGACCTTCTCGATTCACGACACTCACTTACAACGGAAAGACCCTCCACGAATGAGCCAATTCGCTAAGAAGTACGTTGTTATTTCGCCAGTTCGCGATGAAGAGGCTTACCTCCGCTTCACAGTCGAAAGCATGTTGGCGCAGACGGTTCGCCCCGCCGAGTGGGTTATTGTCAACGATGGGTCGACGGATGGCACCGCGGCTATCATCGACGAATATGCCGCGCAGCATTCTTGGATTCGTGCGGTGCATCGCGACAACCGCGGCTTCCGCAAAGCCGGGGGCGGTGTCGTCGAAGCATTCAACGACGGCTATCGCGCTCTCAGCACCAACGACTGGCAGTTTGTCGTCAAGATGGATGGCGATCTGACGTTCGAGCCGGACTACTTCGAGAAATGCCTCGCTAATTTTCAGCGTGATCCTCAACTCGGCATCGGTGGCGGCGTAATTTGCTATATCGAAAATGGCGCAAAGCGCTTCGAGTTTTGCCCGGAGTTCCACGTTCGCGGAGCGACAAAAATTTATCGCCGCGAATGTTGGGAGGCTATCGGCGGATTTTGGCCCGCTCCGGGATGGGACACGATGGACGAAGTCAAAGCAAACATGCTGGGTTGGGGCACACGGAGCTTCCCTGATCTCCATCTTCGCCATCATCGCTATACCGGAACGGCAGACGGAATCTGGGCAGGTATGGTGAAGAACGGCCGCGCGAATTACGTTTGCGGTTATCACCCACTGTTCATGCTGGTAAAGTGTTGCGTACGGTTGCCCAAGAGACCCTATGTCATCGGTTCCATTGCCCTGCTTTACGGTTTTCTCACCGGATATCTGAAACAAATTCCTCAAGTTGATGATCTCAAAACGATTGGCTTCCTCCGCCGCCAGCAACTTGGCCGGCTTTGGGGCCGCGAGACGATCTGGCGTTAACACATTCCCCAGGAAATCGGCCCAAGTCCCTTTTAAACCAGCAAAGGAGCTTTTCTCATGAAATACAGATTGATGGATCTGCTGCAATGCAGTTGTGGTCGAACCAATTTGAGTGTCAATGGAGCTGTAGAGCGGAGCGTGCCTTTCAACGATTCTCTTCGCCAAGTGAAATGCTCGAACACCTGCGCTTTGCGTAAGCGTTCCGCAAATGCTGTGACACCGGCAGACTGCAACGAGTGTTACACGCGCGAAGTCGAGACCGGCACAATCTCCTGTGTGTGTGGTAAGACCTATCCAATCGTCCGCGGCATTCCTCGCTTTTTACCCGACGACCTCGCTGCCGACCTCAAAAAAGCGCAAGAGACGTTCTCCTATGAGTGGAAAATGTTCCGTTTCGGCGAGCGCAACTGGGGCCAGGACATTGAACACAGAAAGGGCCTCTTCCTGGACGCGATGGGAGCGTCGCCCGAAGACCTTGGCGGCAAATTGATTCTCGACGCGGGTTGCGGCAGCGGACTCCTGTCCATGGAAATGGCCAAGAGCTTCGGCATGGAAGTCGTCGCTCTCGATCTCGCTTTCGGCATCGAGAACGCCTACAAAAAGAATGCGAATCCCTACGTCTATTATTTACAGGGATCGGTGCTCGCCCTGCCTTTTCGGCATCAAGCGTTCGATCGAATGTATTGCGCCGGAGTGTTGGTCGCCTGCCCAAGTACTCATGAAGGTTTTAAAGCCATTGTTCCGGTGCTTGCCAAGGACGGCCGCTGTTTTATTTGGGTCTATCATCCGATCAGCAAGCAGTATTACCCCACGGAGCACCGCAAACTAGCTGTGTACAATTGGATTCGCACGCGAATCACTGCGCGCATGCCCATTAAGGTTCAATATTACCTTTACCTCTCCACACTCCCGCTCTTTTTCGCGAAGCAATCCATCGAAATCCTGCTCGGCAAGCGTCCCTCTCCACTGACTTGGCGGGAAAAGATGCAGGCTCTATTCGACTTCTTTTCACCTCTCTATCAACATCGTCATGAACCTGCGGAAGTGTCCTCGTGGTTTTCCGAACAAGGTTTTAACAACATCGTCGTGTGCAACATTGGCTCCCAAGGATTTGGCGTTCGGGGTGATCGTGCCGATGTTCATCCACAGGATTCCAGAAACTTTGTGACTGCGGATATGGCTCAGCCTTCCGAACGGCGCCGATCGTTGGCATCCTCGGCCGCTACTGCCAGCTAGCTCTCGCATCCCAGCTTTCTGTTCTTTTCGAGGCGACCTATAGATGTGCGGCATCTGCGGAAAATTGATCTTCGAGCACGAGGCAAGAGTATCGCCCGCTCTCATCAAGAGCATGGCGGACACGATCAGCCATCGTGGCCCCGACGATGACGGTTATTTTGTCTCCGGCCCCATAGGCTTCGGTTTTCGCCGTCTTTCCATCATCGACCTCAGCGGCGGCCACCAGCCGCTATCCAACGAGGACGGCAGCATTCACATCGTTTTTAACGGTGAAATCTACAATTACCAGGAGCTTCG
>WNFL01134147.1_pt2 | contig 23616 bp, 25 predicted proteins | sample 5400361 | NCBI WGS metagenome assembly WNFL01 (sample SAMN13153351, study PRJNA577476) | soil metagenome | isolation source: 40 cm soil on Douglas fir-dominated hillslope | place: USA:California | collected 2013-09-17
GTTTCGGCCGGAGCCATCACTCGACCTCACGGAGCAGCTTCTCGATGGCCGCCAGCCTGATCTTCACCTCGGAAAAATCGGCCTGAACCGCCGCCAGCGAGGCGGCGTTTGCCGCCTGCAGCGAGACCGCCTTGTCCGCCAGCTCGCGATAGGCTTCCTCGCTGCGGGCGCGCGCATGCACGGTTCGGGCAGCCGAGAAATATTTCATTCCGAACACCAGCAGGATGGTGACGAGAGCAAGGATCGTGATGAGCAGAAACGTATTTGCGTGCGCAGCCATGCTGGTTCCTCCGCTAATCGGACTTTGTGGACTGGATCGATAGAGATTTGACCGCCGCCGCGATGGCAGCCGGACTCAGTTCAAAACTGAAATCCGTGGCCTCGAAGAAGTTGAGCGCCTTGCCGTCGCCGGAGAGTTCGAGCTTGCTGGTGACGAGCCCTGCCTCTTCGAGTTTTTGCAGATGCAGGTGCAGCAACGGGCGGCTGATTCCGACATCCCGCGCGAGCTGGCTGACATAGTTGCGTCCCTGCGAACGGAGCGCGGCCACGATGCGCAAGCGATGCGGGTTGGCGAGTGCCTGCAGCGCCCTCAACATTTGATCGCCCGTCAGCGCAATCGAGACCGTATTTTCTCTTCTCTCTTTCATATGAAAGAAATTTCTTACATATGAAAGATCAAGTGTCAACGCCCTTCCGACGGGCGAAGGATCACCGACTGTTTATTTGATCGCTGGCGCGCCTAAGGGGCCCCCCGCGCTCAAGAGCGGCGATGGGGGCTCCGCGCCGAAGAACGCGTGCTGCCCCTTAAAGCTGCTTGAGATATTCGATCAACGCCCAGCGGTCGTCGTCGGAAAGGGTTGTGCCAAAGTCGTGTCCGGCATTGCTGTTGCCGGGCTGGACGTCCGAGCCGTTGACCACGAGCTTGCCATCCTTGAACGGCGACTCGTCGGTGACGTAACCGACATTCACCGGATCATACTTCTTGCTGCCGACCATGAAGAACGGCTTTCTTTGTTCCGGAGGCGTCAGCAATTCCCACAGATTCGGCACCGATCCGTTGTGCAGATACGGCGCTGTTGCCCAGATGCCATGCAGCACCCGCGATTCATAGGCCGGAGGCGCGTTCGGCGCCGGCGGCACGAACATCATGGCGAGCCGCTCTTTTACGTGGGTTTCCAGGTTGGCTCTCACCGTGGGTTCCAGCAGCAGCAACGCGATCGGGGTATTTTGTGACTCGGGCAACAGGTGCGACATATCTTTTTTGATGGCCCGCCAAACGCCACTGTTGCTGTTCCGAAGCGTCAGCGGGAAGGCCTCGTTGAGCAAGGCTCCAACCACCGTGGTCGCGAGGATGTCGTGAGTCTTGGCGGTCTCTGCCAGCGTCGCTCCGGGCGGATTGGGCGTTAGCGCGCCCACCAACAAGCCGGATTGCGACGACCTGTCCGCATTATTGAACATCCTGGGATCGGTTCCGACCGGTTTGACCGGCGTGAGCCATGTGCCATCAGGCAAAGGCTTCTCGTCGTGACAGCTGCCGCAGTTTTGCGCGTAGAGCACGCGGCCCTTATCCACCAGCTCTGGCTTGGGCTCGTCGAATGGCCATGGCGGCGGTTTCAAGATGGCGATTTTTTCTTCGAGCTGCTGCAGACCGGCAAACTTCACCGAGTTCTGGCTGAAGTCGAACCGCGGCAAGGTACGTTTCTTCGGACTGAAATCTGCGAACACGCCGAACACCTCGCCGGTGTTTCGTCCGAGCGCGTGGATAAACAGACCGTTGGGAACGAAGCCATTCCATTGCGTCTTGTCCTGCCGCGACGCGTTCCACAGGAAGGGATAGCTGACCGGCGCGTCCGCGATCTTGAAATTGGCATCGATACCGAGATCCCTCGCCGCGACGCGATTGAAGATCATGCCGAATGCGTCGAGGCGCCCGGGCCCCCACGGAGACGATGCCGGTAGACTTGCGTCCATGAAGGCGCTGTATTGTTTGACCCAGGCACCGAAGTCGCTCTTGAGAGCGGCGACCTTCGAAGGCGATGAACTGGCGCCCAGAACGGATCGGGCGAATTGCTCGAGGCGGTTGGTATCCTTGACCGTCTCTTTGGCAGCGTCCTCGAGGTCGGTGAGGAAAGGCTGAAAATTCGCCGTCGCCGGCGCGCCATCGATGCGAAGCTGTTGCGTGACCCCGGCTTTTTGATATTCGATCTGTGCGGTGTGGCACGCCGCGCAGGTCATGCCGAAGAAGCCGGTCTTTGCGTCGCCGTCGATGACGAATCCGACGGGCAATCCTTCCGGGTTCAGTTTGGATTTATCGTTCGGCAGATATCCGTAGCGCTGCAACTGATCGCCGCCGAACGGCTCATCGACGTCGAGACGCCGCAACGCCTTGAACCAGAGATAGGGGATCAGGTGCGATCCCTGGCTTGTCGTATAAAAGACCTGCCGATCTTCCGCGGTCCAGCCCTGCTTGGCGTATTGCAGCGTTGGAGTTGTGGATGCAACCGGTTGGGCGAATGTCGGATGGGTGGTCCCGGTCATCGCCGCGAGCGAAAACAGCAAGACCTTGAGGAATGCTTTCATGACACCGTCTCGGATGATCTGAAGGGATAAAGCTTCGCGCGCCGCAGCCTATATTAAGGGGTGGCCTGTTGCTACCGCAAGTTGTATTGTGCTGAAATTATTTTTCCGGCTAAAGCGGTGTCACGCGGGGATTTTTATCATCTCAATTCCCAATCGTTTTTGCAAGACGGCGCATTTTGCTGATCACGCTTTTCACAAGCGAACAGCATCGTAGGGTGGGCAAAGGCGCTCTTCGCGCCGTGCCCACCACTCTTGACGTCATAACTGAAGATGGTGGGCACGCGGAGTTTATCATCGGGCGTGCATTCGCGCGACCCGTTGGCTTTGCCTACCCTACAATCAAGCCCCATTCTCACGAAGCTTCCTTCAGCACGCCCGGCGCGGTGTCGTCGCGCTTGAGTTCTTCGAGGCTGCGATGCCGCGGTTCGATGCCGAGTGCCCAGACCGTGATGATCTGCACCATCAACAGTCCGATCATCAGCGACATCACGCCGGCGACGCCGCGGGCTTCGAACAGCATCACCACCAGGAACGGCGTCACGATGGTGGCGCCGCGCCCGAGCGTATTGACGATGCCGGAGGCGCGTAAGCGCACTTCGGTCGGGAACAGTTCGGGAATGTAGATTCCGAACAACAGCGCCACCAGCACGTAGATCGGAACGGTCAGCGCGAAGCCGACTGCGGGCAACAGCACCGGGTCCGAGATCAAGGGATAGATGATCCCGAGAATGACAGAGATCAGTGACGCGCCGATGATGGTCGGCTTGCGGCCCCAATAGTCTGCCATCAGCGCACCGATGGCCGACCCGACCGGCGCACCCAGCGCCATCAGCAGGGAATATCCGAATGAGGTCGCGATGCTCAGCCCCTGCTTGATGAAGAACACCGGCAGCCAGGTCACAAAACCATAGAGCAGCGTATTGATCGTGATCAGGCAGACTGAGCCCACGATCATGCGCGACAGCAATGGAGCGGTGAACAATGTCGCAAGATCCCCGGATGCGGCCACGGTCGAGGTGGACGACGGCGCCGGCAGCGGCCGGCCCTGCGAGGCCTCGCGCTCGATCGATTGCATCAGCGCTTCGGCCTCCTCGGTGCGGCCGACCGCCTCCAGCCAGCGCGGTGACTCGGGGAGCGCCTTGCGCAGATACCAGACGATCAGCGCGCCGATGCCGCCCACCACGAACATCGCGCGCCAGCCGAAATTGGGAACCACCAACGAGGCCACCAGCAGCGAAATCGGCAAGCCCGTCACCACGCACACCGTGGTGAAGCCGAGCCACTTGCCGCGCGAACGCGCGGGCACGAATTCGGTCATGGTCGCATAGCCGACGACGTTTTCGGCGCCTAAGCCGACGCCCATCACAAACCGGCACGCGATCAACACCGCCATGTTCGGCGCGAAGGCCGCCGCCAGCGATGCAATGCCGAACAGCAGCAGATTGAATTGATAAGTAAACCGCCGGCCGTAACGGTCGCCGAGAAAGCCGGTGCCAAACGAGCCCAGCATCATTCCGACGAAGGTCGCGGAAATAAAGATGGCATTTTGCGGCAGGGTGGAGAAGCCGGTCTTCAAGGTCACGCCGAGCACGGTGCCGGCGAGATAAATGTCAAAGCCGTCGAAGAACATGCCGATGCCGATCAGCAGCATGATGCGGCGGTGGAATGGGCCGACCGGGAGCCGATCGAGACGGCTGCCGGCGTTGACTGAGGTGACCATGTGCGTTCTCCCTGTTTTCGTTTTGTCGGTTGACGCGGCTGCCGGTCTTCTGCGGACCGTTGTTCTAGCCGCTCGCTATCAGTTCAATTCAATCGTCGTTGCGTCGCCGTGTCGCGGTACCAGTCGAACGGCTGGTCGTGGGTCGCGACCATGACGCTCTTGGTGTCAAAATGGTCGTCAAAGCTTTCGGTGCCGAACTCGCGCCCGATGCCGGAGTCATCGACGCCGCCCCAGGGCGACGCCGGATCGAGCCGGTGATGATCGTTGATCCAGACGATGCCGGCCTTGACGGGTGCGGATCGCCGCCGCCAGCCCGAACGGCGAATCATTGGCGAGCCGCAGCGCGTCGGCTTCGTCCTTGAACGGCGTCACCGAGGTGAACGGTCCGAACACCTCTTCCTGGAAAATGCGCATATCGGATTTCACATCCGCAAATACCGTCGGCTCGACGAAGAACCCGCCTTCATGGCCCGGCACCTTGGCGGCGACGCCGCCGGTCACCAGCCGCGCGCCATCCTCGCGGCCGTATTGTGAATACGACAACACGCGATCGCGCTGCCGCGCCGAGATCACCGGTCCGAGCTGCGTTGTGGGATCGAAGGGATCGCCGATGCGAATGGCTTTGGTCTTCGCCTTCAGCTTCTCCACGAATTCGTCGTAGATCGAGGCTTGCACGATATGGCGCGAGGCGCAGACGCAGGTCTGCCCCGCGCCGATAAAGGCGCCGAATGCCGCATAGTTGACGGCCTGATCGATATCGTAGTCGTCGAACACCATCACCGGGGTCTTGCCGCCAAGCTCCATGGTCTGGTGCGCGAACACTTTCGCCGCCGCCCCGCCGGCGATGCGGCCGGCCTCAGTGCCACCGGTCAGCACCAGCTTGTTGATATCAGGATGCTCGGCCAGCATCTTGCCGGCGCTCTGGCCAAGGCCGAGCACGACATTGAACACGCCGGGCGGCAGCCCCGCCTTGCTGAAGATCTGCGCCAGTTTTAGCGTCGTCAGCGGGGTATATTCCGATGGCTTGACCACGGTGACGCATCCGCTGGCCAGCACCGCGGCCAGCGATTTGCACATAATCATCAAGGGATGATTGAACGGCGTGCAGTTGGCGACGATGCCGATCGGCGTGCGCAGCGTATAATTCAGGTACGAGCCTTCGACCGGGATCACCGCGTCGCGGCGCGCCAGCGCTAATCCAGCAAAGTAACGGAAGAAATCCGGCAGCCGCGACAGCTGCGCGCGGGTCTCGTTCAGCGGACGGCCGTTGTTGAGGGTCTCCAGCCGGTACAGGGATTCCAGATTGGCCTCGAACGCATCGGCGAGGCGATTGACCAGCCGCGCGCGGGCGCGGATGTCCATGCCGCCCCAGGCGCGGCCTTCGAATGCGGCACGCGCGCTCTTCATCGCGCGGTCGATATCCTCAGTCGTCGAGTTCGGAATCCGCGCGATCACATCGCCGGTGGCGGGATTGCGGACGTCCAGCATCTGGCCGGAGCCGGCTTCGATCTCGCGGCCATCGACGAAATTGCCGTGGATTTCGACATCGATCGTTGTTGGTTTCGCTGAAATGTTCATGCGTCTCTCCTTTCGATCATGATCCGATTAGATTTAATCGGATCATGATCTCATCTCTTTGTTTGAGCATGATCTCCGCGCATACGCCTCGCGTCTGTCGCGGGGAAAACCGGCTCCCGCCCATCGGGTCGTGGCCCGAGGGCATGCTTTTCCGGATCATGCTCTAGCCGATCACCGCGTTGCGCTTCAGCGCCGGCAGCACGCGCTTTTCGGTTTGCAGAATATGCGCCTTGATGATGCGCACGGCGCCTCGCGCATCGCGCCTCTGCATTGCCTCGATCAAGGTGACGTGTTCGGCCACCAGTTGGGTCGGGTCGTGGCCTTTCACGTTGGCGACGCTCACGCGCACCAGCCGGTCGGCCTGTCCGATTAGATCGCACAGCGCCGCGGCCATGCGGCGGTTGCCCGATGCGTGCGCCAGTGCCGAGTGGAAGGCGCGGTTGTAGGCGATGAAGTCCTCGTGGTCGCCTTCGAACAGGCGGAATTCGTCGAGCGCTTTCAAAACCTCCGGCGTGGCGTTCTCGATCGCCTCCGCGACGCAGGCGGGCTCCAGCGCCAGCCGGAACCGCAGCAGGTCGCGCGCATCCGAAAGCGAGATGGGGTTGACCCGATAGCCCTGGCGCGGCTGCACGGTGACCAGGTGCTCACGCTCGAGCCGGAGCAATGCCTCACGCACCGGCTGGCGGCTGACGGCATAACGCTCGGCGAGCTCTTGTTCCCGCATATCATCGCCGGGCGCCAAACGGCAGGTCAGAATATCAGATCGCAGGTTTTCATAGACGTTATCGCGCAAAAGCATCAAAACTTCCTTGAATATAGCAGCAGTCTTGCAGTCGTGAAATATCACGTCAAGTCAAAATGGCTTGAAAAGGCCGAAATTTGATTTATCAATTTAAAGGCGCTGACGAGCGCGGCCTCGCCATGCGGTGCGCTCCCAACCTGAAAGAGATCTGGCATGAACCGAGTTTTCGCCAACGGCACGGTCAATGCGACGCAGTCCGGCAAGGGGCCGTTTCTTTTTCTGCTTCATTCGCTGTTGTCGGATCGGGCGAGTTTCGACGCCGTCGTTCCCCGACTATCGCAGTCGTTCCGGGTGGTGGTTCCGGAGTTGCCGGGCTTCGGAGGGTCCCATGCGGTCAGCGGAGGCCTTGCTGGCGTCGCCGACCGAATGGCCGAGGCTGTGAAGGATGCGGCCGGCGGAGACGACGTGTTCGTGCTCGGCAACGGCTATGGCGGGTTCGTGGCGTTGCAAATGGCCATTCGCCATCCCGACGCTGTAACCAAGCTCATTCTCGCCGATTGTGGTGCTGCGTTTTTGGAAGAAGGCCGGCAAGCCTTTCGCAACATGGCCGCGGCATCCCAAGCCAAGGGACTGTCTGTTATCACCGACGTTGCGATGCGCCGGCTGTTTGCGCCGGAATTTCAGGCCGAGCATCCCGACCTGATGCGCGATCGTCGCGAAGCATTTTTGAGGACCGACCCCGAAGTGTTCCGTGCCGCCTGCGATGCGCTGGCCGCGCTCGACCTCCGGCCCGAGCTTTCGCAGGTCAAGATCCCCGTTCTCGTGCTGGTCGGCGAATTTGACGAGGCGACGCCTCCGCCGATGTCGCACGAACTGGCCGCTGGCCTGCCGCAAGCGCAGCTCAAAATTATTCCGGGCTGCGCGCATGTTCCGCAGCTGCAATCGCCCGAGGTTTTCCTGGAGGCGATCGGCGATTTCCTGCCCGTGGTGTGTGTGCCAAGCTGAAACTCACATGCAGCTGTGACACTTGCCGCTCTGGATGAATGGCGGCCCGTGTCTAGAGTATCGCGATCGCTTCGACCTCAATCAGCCAGTCCGGGTGAGCAAGGGCGCTGACTTCGACAAGTGTCGATGCCGGAGGTTTTTTGGAGAAAAACTCCTGGCGTATCGGCGCAAGGTCAGCGCGATAGCGGATGTCGATGAGATAGGTATTGAGCTTGACGATGTTGTCCATCGTTCCGCCCGCGCTCTCTACCAGCGACTTGAGCGCTTTGAATACCTCGCGAGCTTGCGCCTTGAAATCGCCGACGCAAAGAACGCCCCCGTCTTTGTCGTAAGCGATCTGACCTGACAAAAACAAAATGGATTGTGCGCCTGTGACGCGGATGCCTTGCGTATAGGTGGGTGGATCGTAAACGCCAGGCGCGCAAAACGCTTCTATTTTGACCATCTCAAGGTACTCTTTGTCAGATGAATCTTACATGCGAAGAGTGGCGAAATATGCCTCTGTTGAAATTCAATGTAAATTCGTGATTGCGCGACGGAACGGGTCCCTTCGCTCCGTGGCCCGCGCAACTTCAATCCCATCCAGGCTGCGATTGCGTTTCCCGACCAAGCGGAAGCTTGCGCTGGCGCAACAATGGCTCGCGGTATTCGTCCTAAATGATCCCGAGACCGGCACTTCGGGGCCGATGATCAATGGAGGACGAAAATGCGCAAGGTAATGACGCTGGCAACGATGGCGGTTCTGATGATCGTTGCCGGCGCGGCGGTCGCCGCCGCCAGCCGCCGGGGCGTGAACAAAATGGAGCGGGCATGACAGCAGTTCCCCGCTTTCGCAGCTATCAGGGCTGGCCACTTCTCGGAAACGGCTTTCGCCCGTTCTTCCTGCTCGGCTCGATCTATGCCGGGCTGGCAATTCTGGTCTGGCTGCCGGTGTTCCATGGTGAACTGACCCTGACTTCGGCGTTCGCGCCGCGCGACTGGCATGTGCATGAGATGCTCTATGGCTATTTGCCGGCGGTCATCACCGGCTTTTTGTTCACGGCTATACCGAACTGGACCGGACGGCTGCCGATACAGGGCACGCCCTTGCTCGCGCTCGTGATGGTCTGGATCGCGGGACGGCTTTGCGTGACGTTTTCCGCCGAGACCGGCTGGCTGGTGGCGATGTTGACCGATGCAAGCTTCCTGTTGCTGGTCGCGGCGGCTGCGGCCCGCGAGATTCTCGCAGGACGCAACTGGCGAAATCTCAATGTGGTGATGCTGGTTTTGCTGCTGCTTGCGGGCAATATCGCGTTTCACCTCGAGGCGCATTTCGATGGCGCCGCCGACACCGGCATCCGCATCGGCATCGCGGTCGTCGTCGTGCTGATCCCGTTGATCGGCGGTCGCATTATTCCGAGTTTCACCCGCAACTGGCTGGTGCGGGAAAATCCCGGCCGGCTGCCAACGCCGTTTGGCCGGTTCGATGTGATCGTCGTTGCCATCGGCGCATTGGCGCTGGCGGTTTGGGTTGTCAGTCCCGCTGGCCGTCTCACAGGCGCCGGCCTCGCGATCGCCGGATTGCTGCATCTGGTGCGTCTCGGACGCTGGGCCGGGGACAGAACCTGGCGCGAGCGCCTGGTGCTGATCCTGCATGTCGGCTACGCCTTCGTGCCGCTCGGGTTTCTGCTGAACGCTGCGTCGGCATTCGAACTTGTCCCAGTAGGCGCCGGCATTCATGCCTGGATGGCGGCGGCGGCGGGCGTCATGACGCTGGCGGTGATGAGCCGCGCGACGCTCGGGCACACCGGCCAGCGGCTCACCGCATCTGCCACCACGCAGGCGATCTATGCCGCGATCATCATCGCCGCCCTGGCGCGTATTTGCGCGGTGATCGATCCTGTTCACAGCGAGCCGTTGCTGCATCTTGCTGCGTCGGCGTGGGCAGCCGCCTTTTTCGGATTCGCCATCTCGTTTGGGCCGCTGTTGGCCGGCACCGATCGGCGCGGGCGGGCGGAGCGGGTCACGGCCTGAACGCGCAACAGAGCGGCAACAGCACCGATCATCGCGAGGTCCCTGGCGGGTTCGCCTCACCCTGGTCGATGCAAACAATTTAAGCAGATCGAACGCATTATCCGTTCGACGATAGCAACCCTCCTGCCTAGTCTTGCCCCAGGGCTTGGGAGTGTTGTTGGATGCGCGCAATTCTGGACTATTGCACTGGAGGGGTTAAACGGGGCGTTTCCGCTGGAACGCTCATGATCCACGAAGGCGGTACCACTGGACACCTGTATGTCCTGGTCGAGGGACGGCTTGAAGTCCTCAAAGGCGATACTGCCGTCGCCAGCATCACTGAGCCGGGAGCGGTGCTGGGAGAGATGTCGGTTCTGCTCGGTCAGCCGCATACTGCGACCGTGCGCGCGGCGTCCGATTCAATCATCTACGAGATCAGCGATGCCGCATCATTTCTGCAAGAGCAGCCGGCGGTGTCGCTGCTGATCGCCCGGCTGCTGGCCCAGCGGCTCAATGTCGCCACCACCTACCTTGCCGACATCATGCAGCAATATGCCGGCCACGGCGATCATCTCGCGATGGTCGGCGAGATTCTGCAGAGCATGATCAATCTGCCGCCGATAACGATCTCGCCAGGTTCGGATCGGCAATCCGACCCAAGGATGTAAGCCACGCCGGGGGATTGGCGATCGGCGCGGCCGGCCGCTGCAATGGCGCATTGAGATCGATGCATTGTTCGTCGCCGAGCGGCAGCCAGAACGCGGTATTGCTGTCGATATCGAGCACGATATGCACCGGCGGGCGCCCGGGCTGAAGCCCGGCGTTAAATACCCAAGTGCCGCCGAGCCGATCGAACCAGGAGCCGTCGGGAATGAACGGCGATTGATGCACATGGCCCGAGATCACCATCGAAGGCTGATAGAGCTGGATCCATTGTACGAGCTCGACGTCGCCGAAAAAGCGCTTGCCGCCCCAGCTCGTCGGGGAATTCGCCGGCGGCGCGTGATGGACCCAGATCCATCGCTTCAACCGCCCTGCCGCAACCTCGCGAAGCTGGCTGTCGATCCGCTGCTTTAGCAGCGGCCCATCCCACCACGGACAGACCGTGAATAAGGTGTCGCCTATCGTCAGGCTGTCGCCGTCGCAGGCGATGCCGAGTTCGCGGACGTCGCCGATCCAGCGGGCGATCTTCTCGCCCTCGGGATTGCGTTCATCGAGGTCATGATTTCCCGAGCAGAGGATAACCCGGGTGAGACCGGAGAGCAGCGCCAGGTATTTCTTCACGACGACAATCTGGGCGCGGAAATCGACCGAGGATCCGATGTCGAGGGCATCGCCCGCGAAGATCACGACATCGAATTGCGGTGCGGCGCTTAGCAACCAGTCGAATTGCGGCAGCGAGTAATGCAAATCGGCCACGACAAGGCAGCGCATTTCAAATCAATCCGAGTGCTCAAGAACTAGGCGGTACGGCAGGGTCTGTATTCAATCGGCCAAGATCGAGCAATAATTATGCCGTGCCGGCGCGATGGGACGCGACAGATTCCCGCACCAAGTTCTCGTTGCGCTCGAGCTTACGCCCGCGCCGCTGCCTGCGAGAACACCACTTCGTTCAGTGTGCCCGAATGCGGGCCGGTCCTGATCTGGAATTGCGCGCGGTTGGCTTCGACCAAGGCTTTGGTCAGGGAAAGGCTGACGCCGGAACTGTCGGGCGCCTGATCCGACGGCGCCTGGGTCCGGAAAGGCTCCATGGCGGCTGCGACTTCATTGTCGTTGAGCCCCTGGCCGGTATCGCGGACCCGCAGCACCACCTCGCCGAAATCCGACAGCGCGGTGGAGACGATGACCTGCCCGCCGGCATTGGCGAGATGGATGGAATTGCCGATCAGGTTCAGCGTGATCTGACGTAACGCGCGGGCGTCGGCGACTACGGACGGCAGCATCTGCGCCAGCGATGTCCGGATGATGATGCGTTCGCGGTTGGCCTGCGGCTGCATCACCGCGACGCATTGTTCGATCAGATCGTTGAGGTTCTGGTTGGCGAAGGTGAGGTCGAGCCTGCCGGTTTCGATCCGCGACAGATCGAGCAGATCGTTGATGATGGCAATCACGCGTTCGCCCGAGCTACGAATGTCCTTCATGTATTCGACGTAGCGTTCGTTGCCGAGCGCGCCGAACCGCTCGCCGATCATCACTTCGGAAAAGCCGATGATGGCGTTGAGCGGGGTGCGGATCTCGTGGCTGATCCGCGCCAGCATGTCGGCCTTGGCGTTCGCCACACGATCGGCCGACCGCTCCGCTTGCTGCAGTTCGCTCTCGCTTTTTCTGCTCTGCGAAACATCGCGAAACACCGCGAAGAAGTTCGGACCGTCGGGCCGGGTGCGTCCCATGGTCATCGACAGCGGGATCAGGCCGCCCTCGCGCACGCGGCCCAGCACGTCGCGGCCGTGATCGAGCAGGCTCGCGGCATCGGCGCCCTTGATGCCCTCTAGATATTCCAGCACCGCAGGCTGGCTTTCCGGCGCAAACAGCTCGGTGAGATTGCGTTGCACGAGCTCAGTGCCGTCGTAGCCGAACAGCGCCTCGGCGCTGCGGTTGCATGAATTGATGCTGCCCGCGGCGTCGAACATCACGATGCCTTCGGCGGTGGTATCGAGGATGGCGCCGAGCTCCTCGGCGTTGGCGTGGCCGACGGCCGACGGTCCGGTGGCGGGGATTGCCTCGGGAAGTGCCGCGGCGACCGCGGCGGCTTCGGTGCGTGCACTCGAGAAGATCAGAGCCAGCGCGGAATCGCCGTCCCATGAAATCGTGAACAGGCGCGCGTCGATCGCCGGCGCAGGTTCAGAGGAAGCCTCGGTTCCGGAAATCGTCACCGGCGTGCCGGTGTTCGATGTGCTGCTGGCGCTCGAGACGCCGGGCTCGACATAGAGCGCGTCGAGACCTCCGGCATCTTCCAGGGCGTGGAGGCTCTCGTAGCCCATCTGTTCAAGAAACGGACGGTTGGCGTAGAGCAGCCGGTCAAGCCGATAAATCAGCACGCCCACCGGCAGCAGATCGAACAGCGCCTTGTCGCGCCGGGCTTCGCCCCGCGGGGGCGCCTCGGGATCGGTCAGCCAGTCGGGTTGTTCGCTCAGCTGTTCGGGTGTTTCAGGCAGGGTCGGCCGCTCCTCAACGGTTTCGGCCGCGTCTGGCGTTACCGGCGTGGCGGCCCCGTTTTCGCTGTCGAGCCGTGCCGACAATTGCCGGGCGAGTTCGTTGAAGGCGCTGTTTTCCACCGGCGACAGGACCGGGGATTTCGGTTCGCTGATTGGCCGAAACGGAAGGACGTTCTTGGGCGTATCCACGGCGTTTTCCAAATCGGTTTGGTGTGAACACTCAACAGCAATCGATGCGGGCGATTGAGGCGTATCGGACGATGCAACGTCAGGCTTCGTGGGCAAATCTTTCTCGGACAAGTCTTTCGCGGCCAGGTCTTTCGCGGCCAGGTCTTTCTCGACTAGGTCCGCGGCAAGCGATCCTTCAAGACCCGTCTGGACGATGTCGGCCGAATTGGGCTGGACGATGACGGCCGAGAGCGTCTGCGGCGCCGGCGGATTGCTGAAAAATTCATGGCGGCGCAATGCGGCAAGCCGCGCCAGGCCGTCGAGATCGCTACAAATCCCAAAACCGCGATAGCCTGCAAAATTCCCCGTGCGATCGCAGATCGGCAGTCCCGACAATTCCACCGGCAACCGGCCGCCGCCATCGACGGGCCAGTCCAGGGTGATGCCGCTCCAGGTATCGTGCGAAGCGACCGCGCTGGCGAAGCGGCCGTCGGGATCGAGCCCGAATGGTTCGGATATTTCGCTCCACGGCCGTTCGAAGCTGGCTGCGGCGCGCGCGCCGATCAGGCGGGTGAACTCGCCGCGGTCGAGCGAGAAGCGGCCTTCGGCATTTATCCGCCACGTGAAGCGCAGCGGGTGCAGGGGCGGATCCGGGGGCTCGTCGGGCCATAATGGTCCGGTAGCGGACTCGGACGCGATGGCCGGTGAGATGGAATCGGTGGCCGCTGGCGGGTTGTCGGGTGGGTCGTCGGCGGCCGCAGGTGCAGGCTCATCGGCAACCGCTTCGACAAAGGGAGAAGGTTCTTCCTGATCAACTTCGACATAGGGAGAAGGTTCGTCCTGATGACCTTTGATATCGGGCGTCGCGGCTTGCGCCGAAATTTCGGCGCATTGTAGCTCAGGTTCGGGCGACGGGTCCGTGGCGAGGGGTTCGGCGGCTGCCGCCGCGGGCGATTCGGCAAACTCGTCGACCAACGTAAACTCCGCCGGTGCTTCGCCCGACATCGCCGGCTGTTCGTAGTCGCGCATCGGCAGATCCGCCGCCGGTGTGATCGGCTGATGCATCGGCTCGGCCGCTGCAGTTTCCTGCGGTGCCGGTGCAACGTGCATGGCGTGCGCGGCCTGCGTCGCGCCAGGCGCGATCAGGGCAACGAGGCCGACATCGGCGCCGGTACCGACCCGTTGCAGGATCAAATGGCCGATGCCAACCGGCGTCTCGACGCGGCCCTGCTTCAAGGCGTCGCTGCGCGCGCCGTCAAGGCCAACCGCGGAGAGATCGCGAAAGCCGAGCAGCGACCGCGCAGCGTCGCTGGCGCCGACGAACAGGCCGTCGCGGGTCAGCGCCGCGATCGGCGTATCGATGCCCTCGACCAGGCGCTGCAACCGCTCGACCAGCGGCATCGTGCGGCCGACCGCTGCGGCGCCCACAACCAGGATGCCATGGCCGCCATCGGCAAAGTCGAGCCGCGCGCAGCCGCAGGTCACGAGCGTACCTAGCGGCGCGCCGAAGCCGCGCAGCCGTTCCAGCCGGATCGCGCCGTTCGACGGCAGCCTCCCTGCGAGGCGCGCCACCTGGCGGCGGCAGGAATTCGCCGGCCCGAAAATCTTTTTGGCAAGCGCTGTGCCATTGGCCGCGTCGAACAGCCTGACGCCGACCGGATTGGCCCAGAGAACCCGCGTGCCGTCGATCGACCAGAGCCACGCGGGCAGCGCGCTCGTCGCATGCACCGACAGTCGCGGATCGCTGATGCCTCGCAACTGGAATTCCGCATGGTTCATCGCAGGGGCATGACCGGCTGGTTTGGCTGTGCTCGGCGTCAGATATCGGCGGCCAAGCAATAACAGCCTTAACGGACCGTTAGTATCGCCCGCCGGAGACGGCAGGTCCACGGCCCGGCAGTTGAGAAGGTATTTGAAGCGGGGATAACCTTGAACGCCGCTCGCGGCCCGAATCGGAAGCTCGCCTGCATCGCCGATCGCAGCAGCGCTTGGCACTTAAAAAGAATTTGTGAACCTCCCACTCCCAACTGCAACCCTCGGGCCGGCTCTCGCGTTGGGGTGTTGCAAAAAACCGTCAAAAGTCCACGATGGAAACGGTGAACGACGCGTCATACCGGCGAAGTCGTTTGCCGATAGTGTGAGTGGGCGAGCCGGGAATCGAGGCAGCGGACGGAGCTGCGATACGCAACAGGAGCGGGACGATGAGTGAAGAGGGGCACGGCGGTTTCGAGATTCCGAAGGAAATGCGATCGATGGCCGAAGCCAGTTTCGATCAGGCCCGCAAAGCCTTCGAAAAATTCCTCGCCGGCGCGCAGCAGACCGCGGGCTCCATCGAGGAGCGGGGTGCAACGGTTCGCGCCGGGGCCAAGGACATCAGCGCCAAGGCCATTTCCTATGCCGAACAGAACGTCCAGGCATCGCTGGACTATGCGCAGTCCCTGCTCCAGGCCAAGGATCTGACCGAAGTGATGCGGCTGCACAGCGGATATGTGCAGGCCCAGATGCGGTCGCTGGCGGAGCAGGCCAGCGAGATGGGCCAGATCGTCAGCCGGGCGGCGATGGATGCGGCCAAGCCGAAAAGCTGACTTCCGGAACTTCTGAGGGTTGATTCAAGCGGGTTCCTCAGCGGGAACGTGCGTTTGGCTGGGGCCTGCCATGCGGCAGTGCACTTTGCACCTTAAAATTGCGTGCGCTGCACAAAATTGACATGATATGGGTATTATGTGTCGGGAGCCCGACGAAGGGCTACCCCCGTAACTTAGCTCCCGTGACTTAGAGTCTGCGTGATCCAGGTCGACGTTCCCGGCGTTATGGCTGCGGGCGTTCGCAGGGTCACATCTTTTCACCCCATTGCGAAGGATGCATGCCATGGCAAGTACCGATCCTTTCTCCGCCTCGATCATACCTTTCGAAGTTCCCGAGCAGATGCGTGCCTTCGCCGAGAAGGGTGTGTCGCAGGCCCGCGATAGCTACGCCAAGTTCAAGGATGTCGCCGAAACCCACAACGGCACCATCGAGGCGGTGTTCTCGACCGCCAGCAAGGGCGCCAGCGAATATTCGGCCAAGCTGATGGAAATGATGAAAGCCAACACCACCGCGACCCTGGACTTCGCGCAGGAACTGCTCGGCGTAAAGTCGCCCGCCGAGGCAATGGAGCTGTGGACCTCGCACACCAAGAAGCAGTTCGAGGCTTTTACCGCCCATACCAAAGAGCTCGCCGAACTGACCCAGAAGATCGCGACCGAAACCGTCGAGCCGATCAAGGCCAACGCGTCGAAGCTGTTCAAGCCGGCCGCCTGATCAAGGCCGCATTCGCGTTTCCAAAAAAGCCCGGGCCAGCCAGCCCGGGCTTTTGTTTTTGGGGCCTGGTTCGCGGGGGCGACGCTGATGTTGTCATCGTTCCCGGCCTTGCCAAAGCCGGGCGTTGCACCTAGTTTCCGCCCGGTTCGGGCACCCCTTTTCAGGGGCCGAAAAAAGATGCAGTTGTAGCTCAGTTGGTTAGAGCGCCTGTCTGTGGAACAGGAGGTCGGTGGTTCGAGCCCACCCAACTGTACCAGCGCAACCTCGAAGAGATCACGCAGAAGTTCGGGCTCATCGAGCGGCGTACCGCTCCGTCCACCCTATTTAACGCTCAACCGGCCTGGTTTGCGCGCTGCCTTTTACACGATCGCCGCGAGTGGTACGCGCCTGATCGCAATATCGCCCCAACAAGCCGTGCGCTTGTGTCGGTCGAAACCATCGAGATCAGGAGATCCAGTCATGTTTATCGCGATGAACCGTTTCCGTGTCGCCAAAGGGTCCGAAGCAGCGTTTGAGCAGGTCTGGATGTCGCGCGACACTCATCTCGACAAGGTGCCGGGCTTTGTGGAGTTTCACCTCCTCAAAGGCCCCGAAGCCGAGGACCATACACTTTATGCTTCTCACACCATCTGGGAAAACCGTGCTGTCTTTGAAGCGTGGAACAAGTCGGAGGCTTTCCGGGCCGCGCATAGCAGGGCAGGGGACAACAAGCCCTTGTATCTGGATCACCCGCAGTTCGAGGGGTTCGAGGTTCGCCAAACGGTCAGAGGCGGAAAAACCGCGGCGGCGTGACGCTGAAGCGTGAAACAGGGCCCGCGCCCCAGGCAGGACACATACCGGACCGTTCAAAAGCGTCCGTCACGAATGGATGACGCGCCGTGCGCGCGTCAGCAAATCGAGATACCTCCGGACGTTGTCAAAAACCCATCGGCGCCGGCTCGCCGTTGAAGGCATCGACGATGCGACGCTCAGGGCTCGAGCGTTCGCGGATCGCGAACGTTGAATCGCGCGAGATACCGCTCGGAAAAGACCGCGATCTGTGTGAACGGGTTCACATCTGCTCGGTGATTTTCATGTGATGATTGTTTGGGGCCCCTGGCTTGCCCTGCGGTCCCGGCATTTTTTGCGGCGAGGGCTGACGTGCGTGCCCGCGGCAAACGTAAAACATAAAGAGCGCTACAAATGGCGGTCCGGTTGATCGCTGCAGTTCGTTCCAGGGATGGTGAGTCATTGCTCGTAAATCTACGGGTGCGGCCTCGCACACAAGAAGTTTGGTTGATGCGGGCGCGCGCTTATCCGCCGCATACCGCCATGCAAAACCTTTTTGTGGCTGCGCGCACTAATGATCACAACAGGACCAATAAGGACCGTGCATGACTGTATTTCGCCCAACAGAAACTGAGCAATTCGCGATGGAAGCGAAGCTGAACCTGTTCTTCGGACCAAATGTTTACGACAGGGTATTTCTCGGGTTCGAGGTCCTGGAGGTCGTTGACGACGTATTGCGGGCGTGGGCTCCTTCGGAACATTGCGCTGCGGTCATCGACGTTCGTTATTCCAGCAAGGTCGCCTGGATTGCCCAGAGCGTGTTCAAACGGCCGGTTCGACGGACCAACGTTTTGATGCGCGGAATGAAACACGATACTTGCGAGCAGCCTCTTCAAAAAAATTATGTCGCGCCACGCGTCTTCAAGCCGAACAAGAGTAGCGGCTTTACAGCCGAATTTTGACGCCGGCCGCAAGCTCGTTCCTCATCCATCTTCCGTCATCATGAAGACAAGCCCCGTCAAGGTAGCACCGACACCGAAGGTCATCGCAAAGGTGCCCACGAACATCAGCATGGCGCTGTCGGGGGCAACGCTGTGGTCGATCAGGGTCATGACGCCAAGGCTGGGAATGCGGGTCAGGACGAACGCGAACGCCAAGCCCAAGGCAATACCCATGGCTGCGTGGCTGGCCAACTCCAGCATTCCTGACGGCGTGAGCAACACGGATGGTTTCCTGGTGCGCATTGACGTCACCCTCCGCAAGCGAATCAGCAACGCCTGGAAGCGGCGCGCAGTTCCCGCGCGATCGAGCATGTTCTTGACGCTTCCGGGGCGTGTCATCGCCCGCAGCCACCCACGGGCTTGAGCGCTTCTGCCGACTGCCGGCAACGCGGCCGACGCTGCCGTCGGCGCCTTTGCGGCCGTGCGGGCCTGACGGCGGGTGCGGATGTTGAGGCCCCCCGGCGCTCGTACTTGCCAATTCCCCCTCATTCACCCACACTTCGCAAATCAGCGGCTTCGGGGGATATCATGTTGGCTGTCCGCTCCAGGAATTTCCAGCTCGGTTTGGTACTCGCCACGGCGCTCTCGGCTTCGATGCTGCCGACGGCAGGTCGAGCTTACACTCCCGAACAGCAGGCGGCCTGCAGCGACGATGCGTTTCGGCTGTGCAGCTCCGACATTCCCGACGTCGACCGCGTCACGGCCTGCATGATCAGGAACAAGGACCAGCTTACGCCCGGCTGCCGGGTTTTCTTCAGGGAGCCCGAGCCCGCGGTCACGCCGGTCAGGGCGGGGATGCCTCTGAGCATCAAGCCGGCAGCTTCGCGAAATCCTGTCAGCGTCAAGCCGCGCAAATCCAAGGAGACAGAATAGTCGCGCGAGCTGACCGCTCCTTTGGCTTGCGTTGCAGAGCTGCCGGGCCGCCAGCGCATCTGGTTGCCGACATAAGACCGTTCATCCGCACTTGCTCCACAACGAGAAAGTGGATGAAGCCAGCTCTCCTTTGGCAGATTTGTTCTGCTTACCCGCGAGAACATCATGAAGCAGGCGGCCCGCCTGAAAGACTTCAACGCCGGCCGGTTGCCGCCGAATAACCGTATTAATACCAGCTCGGTGCGCCGTCTCCCGTAAGGCCGATCAATCATCGTGCGACGCCGCCAAGTTACACAGGCCGTCCGGACTCGTTTTGTTCGCCCACTACCTCAGGTTTCCTCAGGAAGCCGGTCGCGCGATGCCCGGACAGGTTGAGTGCAGCTAAATTGAGTGTCGCCGCGCAAAAGATGCGCTATGAATAGTTCGAACGCGTTCGCGAATCGATTTTCGCCTCTGCTGCCGCACATAGTGTGACTCAAATGCCATGCCCTGAATAATCCGGGCTTGCGCCATAATTGTCCCAAAATTTTTCTTTCACGAATCAGCGGGCTGATTCATTTTGTCTCCAGGGTCAATCTGGAGGCTGAGGTATGAACGTCATTGTTTTTGCATCGCGTAAAGGCGGCTCGGGAAAAAGCACCCTGGCGGCTCATATCGCTGCGCATGTCCATAAGGCAACAAAGCCCTGTCTGCTTATCGATGCGGATCCGCAGGGATCTTTGACACTCTGGCACAAGCTGCGCGGTACCAACGAACCGTCGATCAAAACCGCCGTCAATTCCGTCAGCGGGATTGTTGCCGCTGCGAAGCGCGATGGGATCGAATGGGTATTCATCGATACGCCTCCGAATATGTCGGCCGTCGTGGAAGATGCCATCAGGAACGCCACGATGGTGATCATTCCGGCGCGGCCGGGGGTGTTCGACGTCAACGCCGTGCAGGAAACGATTTTGACCTGCCGCACGGCGCGCAAGCCCTATGCCGTCGTGATCAACGGCGCGCCTGCTTGCCGGGACGACGCGGAGAGCCCCATCGTCACCATCGCGCGTGAAGCGCTGATCAAATTCCGCGCGCCGGTGTGGGGCGGCCAGATCACCAACCGTGCCGATCTGCTGATGGCGCTCAGCCATGGCGAGGGCGCGCGCGAATATTATGCGGAAGGCCGCGCGGCCGCGGAAATCGCCCGGCTATGGTCTGCGATCGAACGCTCGGTGAAGGCGATCCGCGGATCTGTGTCGTCGAACGGTGCGATGCACAAGCAGGCGGCATAGTTTCGTCGCACAATCCTGCCGATAAAGAACGCGTCAGCTCCGCGCGCTTTTCTATTGTGTCGAAGCGTCATCCCCGCGTGAGCCCGATTGCGCACACGCGGGGATGACGCTGCAGTTCGCAACGCAGGGCTAGAGCCTTTTCCGTTTCGATAGAATCGAAACGGGGCTCTAGATTCTTGATTTGACGCGTTTTCTTGACGCGAACCGGTCTCCACCCCGCTTGAAAACGCTCTAGCGAACTAAACTAATTCACCATCAGCACGTAGAAGACGACGACCGGCGACAAGGTCAAAATCACCGACCAGACGCCGACCGCCCAAAGGATGTCCTGGGTGGAAAAACCCTGTTGTTCAGGGAATGAATTGTTCTGGATAGTCACGACGTTCCCCGCGCTCTGGTTCTTTCCGGAGATCGTTTATGCGCGTCGAATTTTAAAAAATCCGGTTGCAGGATCGCTCGCATTTGATCGCAGGTGCTACCACGGATTAACCAGATGCGCCCCCGGCCGGCTCTCGTCAGCTTCCCGTCAGCAAACGGAACGCCAGAACCGGCGCCAGCCCCAGCAGAATCGCCCACAGACCGAAGGATGACACCAGAAAAACATCCTGCATTCTCTGGGCGTGTTTGGAAATCGGATACCTGACGTTTTGAAAATACCTGACGTGTTGAAAATACCTGGCGCTTTGAATGGATCGAGTAGTCATCGCTTCCCCCCGTTTTATTATAGGAATGTCGATAAGCCTAAAATTTTAACGGCGCGGCCACGGTATCGTTCGGATGTGAAACGCCGAAGTTACTGCGCATTAACCGAACCGCATCGTCACCCGATGGTGGCCCTTGTCTGCGAGGGGCACCGCCGCTCGCCGTTCGATTTCCAGATCGAGACGCGCGGCGAACTCGGCGCTCACTTCCGTCATCGGCAGCCGCAGTTCTGCGCTGTCTATCAATCCGGTACGCCACAGCCAGTACTTGATCGGCGCCGGGCTCGGCTCTGCGAACAGCAATCTGGTGAGATCCGCGACCGACCGCCAGCAAGACAGTGCGGCATCGCGCTCGCCTGTCGTCAGCAGGGTCCGAACCCGTGCGAACGTTTCGGTTTCGATATGCGCGGATGCCAGAATGCCGCCGTCGGCGCCGTCGATCAGCGCCTCATGATATTGAGCGTCCTCGCCGGTGAGAATGGCGAAGTTTTCCGGGCGCCGGCGCAACAGATCGAGCGACTGGCTGCGGTCATCAGCGCAATCCTTGAGTCCGGCGATGTTGCGATGGTCGGCGAGGCGCAGCATCGCCTCGTTGCCGAGATTGACTCCCGTCCGGTAGGGAATGTTGTAGAGCACGACCGGGTGCGCGGCGCGATCCGCAAGCGCACTGAAGTGAAGCCAGAGGCCGTGCTGCGAGGGCCGCGAGTAATATGGGCAGGAAATCAGATAGCCGTCGATCGGCCACGCCGCGGTTCGCTCCAGCGTGTCCAGTAGGGCGCTTGTATTGCTGCCGGACAGGCCGAGGCAGATCGGAAGATGCTTAAGCGTGCCGATTTCGTTCCGGGCCGTGAATACCAGCCGTTCGGTTTCCTCGCGCGTCAGGGTGAGGCTTTCACCCGTTGTGGCGGCGAGAATCAATCCGTTGACCGGAACGCCTGCGTAATGCCGCACCAACCGGCGCAGCGACGCCTCGTCGAGTTCGCCATTGCGAAACGGCGTGACGAGCGGCAGCCAGAGGCCATGCAGGGAAGATCGAAGATCGGCAAGTCGAAGACTGGAAAGTCGAAGATCGGAAGTTCGAAGGTCGGTCATTGGTCCATCTCCTTTGGGTTGAGCCGGAGACGGGACAATAAAAAACCCCGTCCAGACGGCGGGGTTTGGCGGATCGGTGCTGGGCGAGAAGTCTATCGCGCGCGTCGATCTGCAGTCCCCGGAAGGGGAGCTTTTTTCGACAGCGCTGCTGTGCACATATTCGTGATCATTTGGCAATGATGATCGGCGAGGCCTGGTCTGTCAACGGTCGGGAAGACGACTCAACGTGTGGCATCCGTGATCATAAAAAAAAGCCGGGCTCCAACGAGCCCGGCCTAAGGTATTGGCCACGTGAGGCCGACACAATCACCTTCCAAGAGGGATTACTGAACGCTCGCGCCACTGGAGGAGGGGGACATAAGCGCAACGCGAATGCTCAGCGTCTAACCACTATGATCCGCGTTGGCACCTTGCAGCAACCACCCACTCCGCATGTCAGTCATGCGGAGACCGAGGGTTAATGAAACCAGGATCAAGACGGCCAGCGCTGTGCCTTGCTGACCACAAAATCGCGGAACACCTGTACCCGCGCGACCGTCTTCAACTCTTCGGGATAGACGAAATAGGTATCGAGCTGGATCGAGTCCGATTCGCCGAACAGCTGCACCAGACGGTTATTTTCCTCGACCAGATAGTCCGGCAGCGCCGCGATGCCCAATCCCTGCTGGCACGCGCGGACGAGGCCGAGGATGTTGTTGACCTTGAAAAAGGCCTCGCGCGGCCCTGAGCCATTGCGGCCGGCATCGATCAGCCAGCTGCGGTTAGCCAGGTGCTGTGGCACCTGGCTATCGCTCAGCATGATGATGCGATGGGCGTCGAGGTCGTCGAGGGTGCGCGGCGTGCCGAACCGCTTGATGTATTCCGGCGAGCAGTAGGCATGGAATCCGATCGAGAACAGCTTGCGCTGGATCAGATCGGGCTGGGTCGGCTTGCGGGTGCGGATCGCGACGTCGGCCTCGCGCATCGACAGATCGAGATCTTCGTCGGTGACGATCAGCGAGATACGAATATCCGGATAAAGTGCCGTGAATTCGTCGAGCCGCGGAATCAGCCAGTTGATGCCGAGCGCCGGCGGCGTCGTGATCTTGAGATCGCCGCTCGGCCGCTCGCGGCTGTCGGTGAGTTTTGCACGCGCCGCCTGCAGCTGCATGAAGACGTCATGTGCGGTGCGAAACAACAGGTCGCCCTGCTCGGTGAGGATGAGGCCGCGCGCATGGCGATGGAACAGCGACACCGAGAGTTCCTGCTCCAGCGCGCTGACCTGCCGTGACACGGCCGATTGCGACAGACCGAGCTGCTCGCCGGCATGGGTGAAGCTGCCGGCCTCCGCCGCCGCGTGAAACACCTTCAGCTTGTCCCAATCCATATCGGTAAATCCGTCGCGAGTTCGAGCCATGACTATTCCGCCGCCGCGCGATCGCTCGCGCGCAAGGCGAGAAAGCGTTCGGCTTCGAGGGCGGCCATGCAGCCAAGGCCCGCGGCCGTGACTGCCTGCCGATAGGTTTCGTCGGCGACGTCGCCGGCGGCGAATACGCCGGGCACCGAGGTCGCGGTCGAGTTCGGCGCCACCTCGACATATCCGGAAGGTTTCAGCTTGATCTGGCCGAGGATCAATTCGGTGGCGGGCGCGTGGCCGATCGCGATGAAGACGCCGTCCGCCGGCAGTTCGG
>WNFL01311530.1_pt2 | contig 23616 bp, 21 predicted proteins | sample 5400361 | NCBI WGS metagenome assembly WNFL01 (sample SAMN13153351, study PRJNA577476) | soil metagenome | isolation source: 40 cm soil on Douglas fir-dominated hillslope | place: USA:California | collected 2013-09-17
AGGAGGCTTGGGCCGTGCAGCGGTTCTGCACGCAGGCCCCTCCCGAACCGCAGTCCGCGTCCACGTTGCACGCGTCGGGCGCGGCGCAGCGGCCCGACAGGCACTTGCGCCCCGAGCCGCAGTCCTGCTGCGCGGTGGCCTCGGTGCACTCGGCGACGCACTTGTTCTGCGCGCATTTCTGCCCCTGCGGGCAATCCTGGTTCTGCTGGCACTGCGCCTTGGCCTGGCAGGCGTTGCTCACGCAGACGGTGCCGGGGTTCTTGGCGCACTGGGCGTCGTCGCGGCATTCGCGGCAGACGTTGTTGATGCAGACCTGTGCGTGCCCGCTGCAATCGTCGTCGTTGCGGCACTCCGGGTAGGCAGGCGGCTTGGGACAGCCGAACAGCAGCACCAGGGCCAGCGGGACGAGCCTTCGCATGTGCGCGCGCTTACCACGGCCCCGGAGACTGTCAAGAAGGCGCGCACGGGGCGAAACGCCGCTTTGCGGTGCTACTCTGGGCCGCCCACCGAACACGTGCGGATCCCGCGCGAGGAGAAGGAGCGACTCAGCGGCGCGCCGTGCGGCGCGGGACGAGGAGAGCCAGCTTCTCCGCGCGGCGCAGGCGCTTCAGCTCGCATTCGCGGCGCAAGGCAGCCGAGCGGTCGCGGTGAGGCTCGCACAAGACCAGCGAGAGGGGGCCGCGGCCGCGGGTATAGCGGGCGCCCCTCCCTGCGCGGTGGGCGGCGAGGCGGGAATCCACGTCGGTGGTGGAGCCGGCGTAGAGGGAGCCGTCCCCACAGCGGAGCAGATAGACGTACCAAGGCACGGAGCTGTTGTACCGGAAAAAGCGGGCGGGTCGCGTTTTCGAGCTTCGAGATTCGAGGTTCGAGATTCGACTGCGAGGCTCGAGTTTCGAGGTCGAGTTTCGATGTCGAGGTTCGGGTGGCCGGGAGGGCGGAAGTAAGGCATCCTTCCGATCGCGATGTCCGCTCCGAAGCGCCCGGCGAGCCCGTCCGACCCGGCCAATTCCACCCTGATCACCGGGACCGGAAGAGAGGAAGGGGAGGGAGAAGCAGGGGCTGAAACCGTCGAGGTGGATTTGGACGACGCCTCGAACGACGGCGCGACCGCGTTCCTGCGGGCGCCGCTTTCGCCGCGAAAAGGGTTGCAGGTCTCGCTGCCGGACGAGGAGCCTGCCGCGGCGCCTCCTCCGAAACGGGCCGCACCTCCGCCCGCGCCGGAAAAGAAAGGCCGCCGCGGCGCCTGGTGGGACGAAAAGGAGGCCCCCATCTCCGACGAGCCCGAAGCTGCGGAGCTCGGGGCACCGCCGCAGCCGCCTCCAAAGCCCGCTCCGCCCGAGGACGACTCTCCCGGTGCGACCGCGTTCTTACGGGTGCCCCGGCCCGCGAAACCGCCGCCGCCCGCCGAACCAGCCGAGCCGGAGGTGGAGCCGTATCGCCCGGTGCCGGCCGACGACTACGCGGGCCATGTCCCGGCCGGGCCACCGCGCTGGAAGGTCTGGTTGCGCCGCGCCGCCTGGACCTGCGGCGCCCTCGCCGCCGTCGGGGTGCTGGGCCTCGCCGGCGGCTACCTCTACCTCGCGCGCGAGGTGCCCACCTTCGACAGCGTGAACGACTACCACCCGATGGTGTCCACCAAGGTGGTGGCGCAGGACGGCACGGTGGTCGGGCAGTTCTACCGGGAGCGCCGCACGGTCGTGTCGATGGACAAGATCCCGCGCGTGCTGGTGCAGGCGGTGATCTCGGCCGAGGACAAGGACTTCTACAAGCATCCGGGGTTCAACCCGTTCTCGCTGGTCCGCGCGGCGATCGTCGACGCGCTCAGCGGGCAGAAGCGCCTGGGCGCCTCGACCATCACCCAGCAGGTAGTGAAGAACTTCTTCCTCGGCAGCGAGAAGCGCTGGCGCAGGAAGCTGAAGGAGATCCTGCTCTCCATGCGCCTGGAGAGCAATCTCTCCAAGGACGACATCCTCTTCCTCTACCTGAACCAGATCAATTTCGGCCGGGCGCATTACGGAGTCGAGGAGGCGTCGCTCTACTACTTCAACAAGCACGTCTGGGACATCGACCTGGGCGAGGCGGCGATCCTCGCCGGGCTTCCGCAGAACCCGGCGCGCATCAACCCGCGGCGGCACCCCGACCGCGCCAAGCGGCGGCAGTCGTACGTGCTCGATCGGATGCTCGCGAACCACTACATCTCGCGGGCCGATCACGACGCCGAGGTGGAAAAGCCGATCGCTCTGCCGGCCATCCCTACCGACCCTCCGGGTGGGTGGTACCTGGAAGAGGTCCGCCGGCAGTTGGTCGCGCAGTACGGCGACGTGGCGGTCGAGACCAGTGGGATGACCGTGGAAGTGGCCATGGACCCGCGGCTGCAGGCCGCCGCCGAGCAGGCCGTGCGCGAAGGGTTGCGCGCGGTCGACAAGCGGCAAGGCTGGCGTGGCGCGCCGATCAAGCTCGACGCCTCGCGCCTGGACGACTTCCGCGCCGCGCTGGCCCGGCATTACGGACAGATCGCGCCCGATCTCCAGGCGGTCCAGGTATTCGATCTGGAGGGGGTGCCGGACAAGGAAGCGCTCCGGCCCGACTCGCTTGCGCGCGCCGCTCGCACCCGGCCGCTGGAGCAGAACTCGGTCTACGCCGGCATCGTGGTGGCGGTCAGCGCGCGAGAAGCACGGGTCGAGTTGGCCCCTTCCGCCCAGGGCACGGTCCCCTTCTCCACCATGTCCTGGGCCCGCGAGTTCCGACCCGAGCACGCGACGCCGCCGCCCCGCAGCGCCTCCGACGTGCTCGCCGTGGGCGACGTGGTGCCGGTGCGCGTGCTGCGGTTCTCGGCCACGCGCGACGCGCCCGACCGGCTGCGGGTGACCCGCCTGGACCTTTCGCTCGAGCAGACGCCCGCGGTGCAGGGCGCGTTCATCGGCATGGATCTGCGCAACCGCCAGGTCCTGGCGCTGGTGGGCGGCTACGACGAGGCGCTCAGCTCGTTCAACCGCGCCACCCAGGCGCGGCGGCAACCGGGCTCGGGGTTCAAGCCCTTCCTGTACGCCGCCGCGCTGGAGAGCGGGAAGTACACTCCGGTCACCAAGGTGGACGATTCGCCGGAGGTGATCGTCGACCCCTGGACCGGCAAGCCCTGGAAGCCGCAGAACTTCGAGAAGGACGAGTTCGCCGGCCCGCTCACCTTGCGCAAGGCGCTGGCCGAGTCGAAGAACACGGTGGCGGTCAAGCTGCTGCTCAGCGTTGGACTCGACAAGGTGCGGTCGGAGGCGATGGCCGCCGGCCTGTCCAGCGAGATCCCGCAGAGCTACACGGCTGCGCTGGGCACGGGGGAAGTGGGCGTCCTCGAGCTGGTGAACGCGTACGCGACCATCGGCTCGCAGGGACACCGCTCGGCACCCATCCTGGTGCGGCGGATCGTGTCCCGCGACGGCGCCACGCTGCAGGCTGCCCAGGCGGACCCGCAGCAGAGCATGCGCGCGGACGTCGCGTATCTCACCGCCGACCTGATGCGGTCGGTAATCGACGACCCGGAGGGCACCGCGCATTCGCTGAGCGCGCTGGGCCGGCCGATCGCGGGCAAGACTGGCACCGCCAACGAGCATCGCGACGGGTGGTTCATCGGGTTCACGCCGTCGATCATCGCCGGAGCCTGGGTGGGGTTCGACGACCACCGCATGATGGGCAGTTACGAGACCGGCGGCCACTGCGCCGGCCCCATCTGGCTGTCCTGGATGCGCGCGGCGACCTCGGGGACCGAGGTCGAAGAGTGGCCGCAGCCCGCGCCGGGCGTGAGCTGTCTCAAGGTGAACCGCAGCTCCGGCGCGCTCGCCGGAGACAACGATCCGTTCGCCATCCGCGAATGCTTCCTGGCCGGCACCGAGCCGACCCAGCAGCAGTTGGACGCGCCGGCGCCGACGCCCGACGACTTCTACCAGGAGCCCCGGTAGTCGCCGCCGTATTCGGCAGCGCTACGCTTTTCATGGCGCGGCTCTTACCGCAGCGCGCTGGCCTTGATCGCGGCGCGGCCGTCCTTCTTGTAGACGGTGAACCGGACCGTCCGGGCGGTGCCCTTGGCAAGCAGCTGCTCGCGGTTCTGGCGCAGCTTGGCGGCGAACTTCTCGTACGAGAGAGACGCCGACTCGCCCGTCTCCGTGCGCAGGGCCATGAACTTGTCGAAGGTCTCGCGGAAATGCGCTTCGTCGGGATCGTCGCCCTCGGAGGCGGGCAGCGTGAAATCGGTGAGGGTCACGTCCTTCTGCGCTGCCGCGGCAGGCTTGGTCGCGGAGGCCGGCTTTGCCGGGGCGGACGGCTTCGGAGTGGGGATCGGCTCCGATCCGGACGGGGGCCACGGCTCCGCGGTCCCCGGATCGGCCGGCCCCCATCCGCCGGGAGCAGGCGCGCCGCCGGCCGCGCTTTCCGACCAGCCCGAGCCGAGGGCTGCGGGACCTTCCCCTGCCCCCTCCCGATCTTGCCCGGCCGGAGCCTTCGCGGCGGACGGGTCGCGCAAAAGCTCCAGCTCGCCCGCCGATTCGGACTCCCCGGCGCCGCCGCGCGCGGGCGGCCCGAACGGGTCTCCGCTCCACATCGGATCGGCTCCCGCGGAGGCAGGCAGGTCTCCGAATTGCGGTTCGTCCTTGGCGGAGAGCGCCGGCAGCTCCGGATCGAGCGGCTCGTGCCCTCCTTTCCCGGCCCGCACGGGCCCGGAGACCGGCTGGTCGCTCCACGGCGCGTCCGCAGGCGCGCCGGCAGCCGGAAGCTCGATCGCGGCGACGGGCGGGGCGGACCGCCGGACCGGGGCTGGGGCTTCGTCCTTCCTCTCCCGAGACGGCGCGGGCGCCGGCGATGCTCGTACCGCGGTGTGGGCGCGCGGAGCGCGCCCGGCGAAGAGGGCCCAGACGAACGACACCAGGATGAAGAGGGCCCATCCGGCCGCGTAGAACGCCTGGTATCGGGCGAGCCAGGTCAGCTGCGGCTCCGCAGGAACCGAGACCGCGGCCTGCACGCCCTGCGAGAGCGGCGCGAGCGTTGCGCGGGTCGCGGCGCGCGGAGCGCCGAGCGGGAGGTACTCCGAGAGGCGCGTGCCCACCGCGGGCAAGGCAATCCGCAGCGCTCCGAAGCCCTTGCCCGCCGGCGCTTTCGCCCATCCGGCGAGCGCCGCGCGGTGGTCCGCCGGCAGCGAGCTCGCCACCACGGCGCCTTGCTGCAGGAAGGACACGTCGGCGTCGGCAAGGCTGCGCAGTTGCGCAGCGAACCGGTCGTCGATGGCGGTGCCCGTCAGCACCACCGCGGCGTTCCCGGGAATGCGCGCCGCCGCGGCCCGGTACAGCTTGCCTTCGAAGGTGACGAACTGGGGGGAAACGCCGCCCTCCAGCGCGATGCGGATCAGCGGCAGCCGGCCCGGGTCCTCGCCCAGCGAGGCCGCTTTGCCGCGGCGCGAGACCGCCGCCGACTGCGCCGTGGCGACCACCAGCAGATCGGGCTCGGGCTGCAGCGCGGCCGCCGCGGCGCGGAGGGCACGCTCGTCGGGCCGGGCCGGCTGCTGCGCGGCCTCCGGCCTGGTCGCCTCGATCAGCTCCGGGTAGAAGGCGGCGATGCGCGGCGAGCTGCGCAGGTCGGTGAGCTCGATCTGCGTGCGCACGGCGCCGGAGGCGACGGTCAGGCGCGACGCCAGCGCGTCCTCCGAGGTCTGCGCGAACCGCGACGAGACCAGCGCCAGGTTCGCCGCCAGGACTGCGGCGACCAGCAGATCGAACAACCAGAACCGCGAGCGCATGCGCGGTGTGCTACCGCGCCCCGGGCGACGGGTCAAAGGAACTGGTCCGGTCCTGTCAGTCCTCCTCGTCCGGCGGACCCTCTTTCATGACCTCGCGCAGGACGCACGCCGCGTAGCTGCCCCGCGGAAGCGCGAATTCCAGGATCAGCCCGTCCGGCCCTTCCGGCGCGACGCGCAGGTCTTCGACCGGCACGCGATACGGGCGGCGGGTCCCCTCCATCTCGCCGCCTCCCACGGCGAAGGACCGCGGATCGATTCCCGCCTCGGCCAACACCGCGTCCTCGCGGGCGAGCGCGTCCGCGCGCGCTGCGAAGGCGGAATGCCCGGGCAGCGGCCCGGTGGGATCCACTTCTCCCGACCGCACGCGGGCCGTGTCCGCGGCGGCGTCCTCGCAGACGAACAGCCCGCCGGTTTCCCGCTTGCGCAGCACGTCTCCGGGGAGCGCCTGCTCGAAGAGCCCGTCGCGCAGCCGCGCCGACAGGCACCGGTTGAACAGCTCCGCCTGCAGCGCGGAGAGCGCCAGCCGGCGCAGGAACCGATCCCGCGGCGCCGCCTCGCGCCGCAGGGTCGCGGCGCCGAGCGCGGCGTTGTCGCCGCGCTGCCCGAACCTCTGCGCGCCGTACAGGTTGGGCGCGCCGCGCGAGTTGAGCTCCGCGCAGATCCGTCCAGCGCGTTCGAGCGCGCCCGGACGGGTCCCGCGCACGACGATGCGGAAGCGGTTCCCGCGCAGATGCCCGGTCCGCAGCTTGTTCCCGTGCAGAGCGGCCGAGAGGACGCGCCAGCCATTGCCCGAGGCCAGAGCGCCCCGCTGCGCGAACTCGGGGCGGCGCGGCGGCACGGGCACGCTGAAGCGCTGGACGGTCACCGCGCGTTTGTCCTTGAGCCCCGCGTATCCGACGTCGCGTTCTCGGACCGACAGCGCCCGTCCGATCTCGCGCGCCACATCGGGCGTGGTCCGGCCCGCTTTCTCGACCAACAGGTAGAGGTGCGCGCCTTCGCCGCTTGCCTCGTAGAGCGGAAGCTCCTCGACGCGAAAGTCCTCCGCCGAGAGGCGCACCGACCCCGAGGTCCCCGGCAGGTCCGCGGTGAGCAGCGGCACCTCGCGCGGCGCGAGCCGATCGTCCGCGGCCGCCGCCGCGACCGTGGCGCCGCTCTTCGTGTCGGGAACCGATTCGAGCACTGCGAAGCGCGCGCCCCCGCGCTCCACGATCAACCTTTCTTCTCTTTGGCGTCGCGGCTCTCGTAGACGAATGCCTTGTTCTGCTGCCACTCCAGCTCGTCCTCGACCGACCGCTGCAGGAACTGCAGCTTGACCGGCAGCAGGTGCTGGCGCCCGTTGACGAAGATGGTCGGCGTGGCCTGCACCCGCGCGGCCCGACCCTCTTGCAGGTGGGCCTCGATCGGGCCGTCGTATCGGCCGGCGTAGACCTCCTTGAGCATCTGCGCGCCGTCGAGCCCGAGCTGCTTCGCGTAGCCCTTGAGGCTCTCGTCGTCCAGTTGGTCCTGGTGGGCGAAGAGCAGGTCGTTCATCGGCCAGAACTTCCCGTGGCGCCGCGCATACTCGGCGCAGGCCGCAGCGATGCGGGCGCGCGCGTGTCCTGGGAGCGGGAAGAACTTGGAGCACAGCCGCGCCTTGCCCTTCTCCGGTCCGCTGACCAGGTCGTGCAGCGGCTTGTTGGCCACCGCGCAGTGCGGGCACTCGTAGTCGCTGAACTCGACCAGCGCCACCTCTGCCTTCGGATCGCCCAGCACCGGGCAGTCGTTCGTCTTCAGCGCCTGCCGCTTCGACGCGTCGAAGGACGCGTAATAGCTCTCCACCGTTTCGATCACGCGGGAGGGCGTGCCTCCTTCGAGCAGGAGCGCCTTGATCAGCTCGCCCATGCGCAGCGCGTGCACGTCCTGCACGCTCGCGCCCAGGCACTTGGCGAGGGTGTCCTTGCACCCGGCGTAGTCGAACACATCGCCCGCCACCTCGAGGAACTGCGCGCGCTGCTCGTCGTTGAGGCCGGAGAGGTCGGCGCGCGGGAGGATGCGGCGAGCCTCCTCCTCCGAAAGGCCGCGCGAGCCGGAGGCACCGGGCTGCGCTTGCGGGGCGGCCTGCGCCTCGGCCGGCAGCCCCGGACGCGACCCTGCCGCGCCGACCAGGAAGGCGTAGGACGCGGCGACGGCCGTGGCCGCGGACACGAGGAGTTTCCCGCGGCGGGAATGCAGGTGGGTGGTAGTGCGCATCGCGGGCTTCGTTCCTTCGTCGGGGGTGGCGAACGGTACCATAACCGGCGCAGGTCGAGTCGACCGCCCACGCGCATGCGCGGGCACGCGCCGTCGGCCCCGCCTCCGGTCAGCGCTCCTTTCCCTCTTCAGACGTTTCAGGCGGCGCCCGCTTCATCCCCAGGAGCGCCCGCACCTCCGGGCGGCGCCGGAGCACCTTGAGGTCGTCGTCGTCGCGGCCCAGCACCTGCACGCGGCGCGCATCGACTTCGACCGCGCGTCGCAGGTATGCGATCGCCTCCGCCGGGCGGCCTTCGAGGGCCGCCGTCGAGGCGGCGTTGTAGAGCGCGTCGACGAATCGCGGATCGGCGGCGATGGCCCGGTCGAACTCGCGGCGCGCGGAAGCGAGATCGCCGGCTGAGTAGTCGGCGTATCCGTGCCCGTTGTGGATCTGCGCTTCCCCGCGCGCGAGAGAGCCGCGGCGCAGGCCGACCGCGCGGCGCAGCGGCTCCCCGCCGGCCACCGAACCCGACAGGAGCCACGCGGTGCCGTGCCCGAGCCAGAGCTCCCCCTCGATGGGGATCCCCACGATGGGTTGGCGGGCGAGCTCCACCTCGTCGCCGACCACCTCGCCGCCCGGGCGCTCGCCGAGCAGCAGCGCCAGGGCCCGCGGCTCGCCACCCCTCAGGCCAGTGCGCACCACCAGGGGCAAGGACCCGGCGCCAGGCGCGCCGATCACGGGCCAGCGCCGGGTGCCGGGCTCGGGCGGGGCGGGCGCCTGCGGCGCGAATCCGGCCGCCGCCGCCACCGGCAGCGCCGCCGGCCACTCCTCGGCGGCGATGCCCCTGCCGTTCTCGCGCAGCCTGCGCGCCGCCGCACGCGCGATGCTCTCAGGGGCGGCCACCAGGCGCCGCGTCTGCCCGCCGCCTGCGTCGAAGGCGAGCAGCTCCAGGCGAGGAGGCGCGCCTTCGGCGTCGATGAGCTGCACCGCCGCCGCGCTTCCGTCGGGAGCCAGGCCGACGAGCGCCTGCTCCTGCACCAGGGGTTCGCCGGCGCGATACGGGGCGGTCAGCGGCGGCCGTTGCGCGTCGGCGCACGCGGAGAAGAGCAGGACGCTGCAGGCCAACAAGGCGCGCACGCGCGAGGTGTACCACCGCGGGCCGCCAAAGCGGTCCTTGGATGGCTTTGCCTCCCCTCGCGTGTTAGCTCAAAGCGCGCATGCAGAGCCGCTGGGCCCTCCTCGAACCACTGCGGGCCCGCCTCGCCGACGAGCAGGGGACCCTTTCCAGGCCGGGCGCGACGCGGGTGGCGCTCTGTTATCCGAGCCCGTACCACGTCGGGATGAGCTCGCTGGGCTTCCAGACCATCTACCGGGAGCTCAACGATCACGAGGGGTGCGCCGCCGAGCGCGCCTTCTTGCCCGAGGATGCGGAGGGGCACCGTGCAGCCCGAGTTCCGGTCTGCACCGTGGAAAGCCAGCGCCCGATCGGCGAGTTCGCCGCGCTGGCGTTCTCCATCAGCTACGAGCTGGAGCTGTCCGGCCTGTTCGAGATGCTCGAGCTGTCGGGCTTGCCCGTGCGGGCCTCGGACCGGGCCGGGGGGGATCCGCTGGTCGTGTGCGGCGGACCCCTGACCTTCTCGAACCCGGTTCCGCTGGCGCCGTTCGCGGATCTCCTGGTGCTGGGCGAATCGGAGGACCTGGTCCACGAGCTGTGCGAGGCGCTGCGCTCTGGCGCCGGCAAGCGCGAGGTGGTGGAGCGCCTCGGGCGCCGGCCCGGCTTCTGGGCCCCGGCGCTCCAGGGCGCGCCTCCGCCGGTGATGAAAGCGGACGACGGCCGGTTGCCGGCGCGTTCGCAGATCGTCACCCCGCACACCGAGCTGCGGAACATGTTCCTCATCGAGCCGGAGCGCGGGTGCTCGCGCGGGTGCACCTACTGCGTGATGCGCCGGACCACCAACGGTGGGATGCGGACCGTGCCGCCGGAGCGCGTGCTCGAGCTGATCCCGAGCGGCGCGCGTCGCGTCGGCCTGGTGGGTGCGGCGGTGACCGATCATCCGCGCATCGTGGAGCTGGTGCGGACGCTTCTGGAGAGCGGGCGGCAGGGCGGCCGGAGCTCGTCTCGCTCCTCGCCCGCGCCGGAGCGAGGACGCTCACCACGGCCGCCGACGGCGCCAGTGAGCGCTTGCGCAAGGCGCTCGACCGCCGCACCACCGCGGCGCAGCTCGTGCGCGTCGCGGAGCTGGCGCGCGAAGCGGGGCTGCAGAAGCTCAAGCTGTACCTGATGGTCGGCTTGCCGGGCGAGACCGAGGAGGATCTCGCCGAGCTGGCGGGGCTCGCCGCGGAAATCTCGCGAATCCTGCCGCTCTCCTTCGGCTGCGCGCCGTTCGTCGCCAAGCGGAACACGCCGATGGACGGAGCGCCCTACGCAGGCGTCGCCGAGGTGGAGGCGAAGCTGGCCTTCCTCCGCTCGCGCCTGCGCGGGCGGGCCGAGATCCGGCCTACCAGCGCACGGTGGGCCTGGGTCGAGTACATGCTCGCGCAAGGCGGCCCCGAGGCGGGGCTCGCGGCCGAGCAGGCCTGGCGAGCGGGAGGATCGTTCGCGGCCTGGAAGCGCGCCTTCGCCGAGCACGAGGTGCGCCCGGTGCCCGCCGCGCGCCCGCCCGACGGAAGGGTGCGGCTGCCCGCGTTGGCGCGGTGGCCGGTGGTCGCCACGGGCTGACGCCCCGGAAAAAAAATTATTTTTTTTACGCGGCGCGACGATCAGGGCGAGCGCAGCTCGGTGGCGATGGTCCGGGCGGCTGTCCGCGCCTCCTCGAGCTGGTCGGGCTTGAAGCTGATCGCGGCCACGGCGGGGTGGCCGCCGCCGCCGTAGCGCTCGGCGATGCGGGCGAGGTTGTGGCGGCGCAGGTCCTGCTTCCACGGATTGGAGCCCAGGGACACCTTGCTTCGGTTCGTCCCGCGCGTGACCCCGACCGTGTACACGGTGGACGGATCGGCTGCGTAGGCGATGAACTTGTTCACGTTGTCGACCCCGAGGTCGGCGAGGTCGTACTCCGCCACCGCGCGGTCGACGCGCAGGCGCTCGCTCACCGTGCGCACCAGGTCGCGGTGCCTGGCGAGCAGCGGCGAGAGAGGCTGCAGGACCCAAGGCTCGCGCAGCACCTCGGAGAGCGGCCGTTGCGAGAGCTCGCGGATGAGGCGCGGGCGCAGCTCCGGATCCTTGCTGGCTTCGATGAGCAGCATGAGCTGCATCGCGGGCTGGGTCAGCTCCACGGCCGTCTTCGCATCGGGGAACTGCGCTCCGTCGATCACCTCGGCCCAGTCGATCAGCTCGGCCAGCTGCGAGAAGTCCCAGCCGAACCGATCGCGGCAGACGCGGGCGAGGAAGCGCGTGCAGCTCTTCGCGGTGGGGTCCCAGAACTTGTGCCCCGAGGTGTCGGCGCGGAAGTGCGCCTCGTCGTCCGGCGACTCGAATGCGCTCTGGTGGTGGTCGAACCACCAGGTGAGGCGCGGATCCCGCGTGTAGCGGAAGTCGACGACCGCGTTCTCCTCCCCGGCGAACGCGTCCTCCCCGAAAAGCTGCCCGGCCCGGTGGGCAAGGCCGCGGAAGGCGACCTGTTCCAGCGCGAGGCCCGGCCGGACCTTCTCCCGATAGAAGCGCAGGAAGGTGGCCGAGGACGCGACTCCGTCGAAGCAGTGGTCGTGGTAGCCGATCTGGAGCGCGGGCCGCGCCATCGAACCTCCCGGCGAGGGGGCGGAACCTAGCCGCGCCATCCCCGCGCCCGAGGCCAAGTCATCGTCGACGAGCGCGCAGGTATCGAGCATTCTTTTGACGCACCGCCTCCCGTCCCGGGGCGGGACGCGGTGCGTCAGAGAGGACGATCCGAGCGTTCCGCGGGTGGCGTGGTTGGGATGCCCGACGCCGTCCAGGGCAGGACGATTGCCCCGGCTCCGGGGGGAGGCGCTGAGCCTCCCGGCGGAAGCGATCGTTATTTGTTGGCCGGCTGGCTTTCCGCCTTCGCTTCCTTCTTCGCCGCCGGAGGCGAGTCGTTCAGCTCGAGGTCGACGGTGAGCTGCACCTCGTCGCCCACCGCGACGCCGCCGGCCTCGAGCGTCTTGTTCCAGGTGAGCCCGAAGTCCTTGCGGCTCAGCTTGCCGGTCGCGGTCGCGGCGTACAGGTTGGCGCCCTGCGCTCCCTTCACGGGGCCGTTGAGGCCTTCCACGTCGAGCGTCACGGGCTTGGTGGTGCAGTGCATGGTCAGATCGCCGGTCACCTTGTAGTGCTTGTCGCCGGCCTTCTCGACCTTGGTCGACTTGAAGGTCATTTCCGGGCACTTCTGCACGTCGAAGAAATCGGCCGACTTGAGGTGCGCATCTCGCTTCTCGACGCGGGTATCGAGGCTGGCGGGATCGATCTGGATGTTCGCGCTGCTCCTGGTCGGGTCCTTCGGGTCTTGGTTCACCGTTCCGGTGACCTTCCCGAAGCTGCCGTGCACGGTGCTCACCATCATGTGCTTGATGGCGAAGCCGGCGGTGGAGTGCGCAGGATCGACCTGAAGCTCGACGGCCAGGGCGGGCATTGCAAAGAGCAGGGCGGCCAGGGCGTATCTCATGTTCGATCTCCTCGGGTGATCGGTCCGGCGCCCTTTTTAGGCGATTTGCCAGAAACGGACCAGCGCGGCGGAATCGCCGTGCGCTTCCTGCAGGACGACCAGCGCCCGCTCCGCCAGGGTGCCGCGGGCGAGCACGTCCTCGAGCGGGTCGAGCTCTCCGCGCACGTCGTCGCCGGACTCGGCCGCCCAGGCGGACAGCCCGGCGCGCGCGGCGAACACCAGCTCGCGGGCCAGGTCGCGCGCGGTGCGGCCGCCGGGCCCTTGCGCGTCGAGCGCGCGGCGCGCCACGTCGGCCTGGAAATCCAGTCGCTGCGCGAAGGTCCAACCCTTGGTGAGATCCCAGGCGGCCTGGCGCGCCGAGGCATCGTACAAGAGGCCAACCCACACCGCGGCCAGCGCGTGGAGGTACGGAGGAGGAACCATGTCCGCCCCGCGCAGCTCGAGCACCTGCTTGACGCGCACTTCGGGGAACAGCGTGGTCAGGTGGTCGACCCAGTTGCCGAGTCGCGGCTCGGCCACGGAGCCCGACCGCAGACGGCCGGTCCGCAGCCAGTCGCCGAAGGTCTGGCCCCGCGCGTCCAGGTACTCGGAACCGCGCCGGACGAAGAGCATCGGCACGTTCAGGGCCCAGTCGACATAGGCCTCGTATCCCCATCCGTCGCGGAACATGGGCTCCAGCAGGCCGCAGCGATCGGGGTCGGTGTCGCGCCAGACCTGGTAGCGGAAATCGAGCCAGCCGCTGTCGCGACCGCCGACGACCGAGCTGTTGGCGAACAGCGCTGTCACGATCGGCGAGGCGGAGCTGGCGGCGCGCACCTTCTCCGCCAGGTCCCGCTCGTCGCTCCAGTCCAGGTTGGCCTGGACCGTCGCGGTCATCAGCATCATGTCCAGCGCGAGCCGCCCACGAGGCCCGAGGGACTTGCGCATCGCGGCGTAGCGTCCCTTGGGCATCCAGGGCACCTGTTCTCGCGTCCCGAACGGGCGATAGCCGGTGGCGAGCCACTTGATCCCGCGCTGCCGGCTGATCTGCCGCAATACCTGTAGATGGCGCTCGATCTCCTCGCGCGCCGCGCGGAGGCTGCGGTGCGGCGCTCCGGACAACTCGAGCTGGCCGCCGGGCTCGAGCGTGACGCTGGCGCCCTCCTGGAGCACCGCGATGGGCTGTCCGTTCTCGCGGTGCGCGTGCTGCGCGCCGCCCGCGTCGCGCGCCAGCGCGTCGAGGATGGAGCGGATGCCGGTCTCGCCGTAGTAAGGGACGGCCTCGAAGTTGCCGTCCACCACGCCGATCTTCTCGTGCTCGACCCCGACCTTCCATTCGGCGCGCGGCTTCTCGGCGCGCCGGAGATAATCGATCAGCTCCGCCTTGCCGGTCACCGGCTCGGAGAGCCCGGCAGGGCCTTTCAGGTCGAGGGACATGTGGGAGAAATGTAGATGCCGGCCGGAGCGATTGGGAGCGGTCCTCGACGCAAGGGGATCCGCACCGGAAAGGGCGCACTACCGGCGGTCACGGCGGCTGCCGGAACGCCGCCAGCTCCGGGCGTCCTTCGAACGCCCGCGCCGCCGCCGCCCGGATCTGATCCTCGGCCGCCTTGGCGGCGGACCCGGGATCGGCGCCTCCCAGCTCCTTTTCCAATTGGTCGCACAGGTAGTTGAGGTGCTTCACGGTGGCGGCATTGATCGCGTACTTGATCAGGTTCGTCGAGTAGTCGGGCGCCTCGCGCGCGACCAGGCGTCCGAGCGCCAGCAGGTCCCGGGCGCCGTCGGGAACCGGCGCCTCGGCCCTGAACACCGACTGGAACGCCAGGTTGCCGGGGAACTCCTTGCGGACCGCCGCCTGGATCTCGCCCACCTCGCGCCGCAGGTCGCGGATCAGCACCTGGGCCGCGGGGCCTGGCTGCCCGCCGGCAGCGATGCCGCGCAGCGCGGTCTCCAGATTGTCGAGGACCTGCTCCGGCAGGCCCGCCGCCACCAGGGCGTCCTGGTGCTCGCGGGCGACCGACAGCAGGCCGCTCCCGCCGTCGGTCCTGGTCCTCGCTCGCTTGCGTGCTGCCGCCATTCGGAAGCCCCCGCCGGGTCAGACCTGCATCAGGTCCTTTTCCTTGCCCGCGATGGTGTCGTCGACCTTCTTGATCCCGGCGTCCACCTCGGCCTGCACGGCCGCCAGCGCCTTCTTCCCTTCGTCCTCTGCCAGGTCGCCGCCCTTGACCAGCTCTTCGATCATCTCCTTGGCGTCGCGCCGCTCGTTGCGGATGGCGACCTTGTGCTCCTCGCCCTTCTGCTTGACGATCTTCACGAATTCCTTCCGCCGCTCTTCGGTCAACGCGGGGATGGGCACCCGCACCACCTCCGCGTCGGGCAGCGCGTTGATCCCCAGCCCGGCCGCGTTGATCGCCTTCTCGATGGGTTGGATCATCGACTTCTCCCACGGTTTGATCACGATCAGCCGCGGGTCGGCCACCGTCACGTTGGCCACCTGGTTGAGCGGCGTGGGAGTGCCGTAGTAGTCGACGCGCACCGAGTCGAGGAGCTGGGGGTTGGCGCGTCCGGTGCGCACCTTCGCCAGGTCGCGCCGGAGATCGTCCAGCGTCTTGCCGATGCGGCCGTGCAGGTCGGAGATGACGTCCTCTGCCATGCCCATGCTGTCCCTCCTCAGGCGGCGCGCGGCTTGAGCGTACCGACCGTGGTCCCCACCTCCTCGCCTCGCACCACGCGCAGGATGTTGCCGCGCACTCCGAGGTCGAACACGATGATCGGCAGGTCGTTGTCCATGCAGAGCGAGATGGCGGTGGAGTCCATCACCTTGAGGTTCTTCTTCAGCACGTCGATATAGCTGACCTGCGTGTACCGCTCGGCGCTGGGGTCCTTCACCGGATCGGCCGAGTAGATGCCGTCTACCTTTGTCGCCTTGAGGATCACCTCGGCGTGGATCTCCATCGCGCGCAGGGAGGCGGCGGTGTCGGTGGTGAAGTACGGATTGCCGGTGCCCCCCGCGAAGATCACCACCCTGCCCTTCTCCAGGTGGCGCACGGCGCGGCGGCGGATGTACGGCTCGGCGAGCTGCTGCATCTCGATGGCCGACTGCACCCGGGTGTAGACGCCGCGCTTCTCCAGCGAATCCTGCAAGGCCAGCGCGTTGATCACCGTGGCCAGCATGCCCATGTAGTCGGCGCTGGCGCGGTCCATCCCCTCGGTGGAGGCGGAGACGCCGCGGAAGATGTTTCCGCCGCCGATGACCACACCGACCTCGACGCCCAGCTCGGTGACGTCGCGGATCTCTCCCGCGACCTGCTCCAGCACCTTGGGGGAGATGCCGTACTTGTTGTCCCCCATCAGCGCCTCGCCGGAGAGTTTCAGCAGGATGCGTTTGAACCGCGTGGTCGTTGGGTTTTCGGGCAAGATGCAACCTCGGCACGCTCGGCGAGCCGCGGGAAGCTAGCTTGCGTGGTCGGGACGGTCAAGGACGGCCGCCGCCGTATCCGCCGGCAGAACGCCCGTGGAGCGCGGACCGGTATGCGGCTTTGCCGCTCAGTTCGCGTCCTCGGGTACCTCCTTGCCGGTGAGCTCCGGCGCGAGCAGCGGGCGCGGAGAGGTCTCGACCGGGAGCAGCGCCTCGACCTCGACGTCGACGTTCGCGGCGTGCAGCTCCTCGAACCTGCGGGCCCCCGGCAGCACGCGCGACTCGAGCGAGCCGACCGCCTCGTTGTAGGCCCGCACCGTCCCGTCGATCTGCCGGCCCAGCTTGGCCAGGTGCCGGGCGGTGTCCGAGATGCGCTTGTGCAGGTCGCGCCCCAGGTTCGCGATCTCGCGCGCGTTGATCGCCAGCTTCTCCTGCTTCCAGCCGTGCGCAATGGTGAGCAGCAGCGCGGCGAGCGTGGTGGGCGTGGCGAGCACCACCCGGTAGCGCAGCGCGTGCTCGAGCAGCTCGCGGTCGTGCTCGAGCGCGGCGCTGAACAGCGCGTCGTGCGGGAGGAAGAGCACGATCAGCTCGAGGCTGTCCTCGAACGCCTCCCAGTACGTCTTGCGGCCCAGCTGCGTCACGTGCTGCCGCACCTGGGCCGCGTGGGCACGCAGGTGCGCCGCCCGCGCCGCCTCGTCGGACGTCTCGGCCGCGTCGAGGTATGCGGTCATGGGGACCTTGGCGTCGACCAGGACGGTGCGGCCGGCCGGGAGCCGCACCACCAGGTCGGGGCGCAGCACTCCGTCCTCGGAGCGGACGGTGACCTGCTCGGCGAAGTCGCAGTGGTCCAACATGCCCGCCAGCTCGACGGTGCGGCGCAGGTGCATCTCGCCCCAGCGCCCGCGCGCCGACGGCGAGCGCAGCGCGGTGTTGAGCTTGCCCGTCTGATCGAGCAGCGCCCTCACCTGGGCGGACAGCCCAGCGTACGCGGCGCCGCGCTCTTTCTCGATCTGCTGGATGCCGCCCTCGAAGCGCTCCAGCTTCTCGCGCACGGGCTGCACCAGGTCGGCCACCGCCTTGTGCCGCTGGTCCAAGTCGCCGCGGGCGGCCTCCTGGAACTTCTCCATCGAGAGGCGCGCCTCCCGCAGGAAGGCCTCGCTGTTGGATCGGAGCGCGTCGGAGGAGAGCGCCTGGAACGATTCGACCAGGCGCGCCCGGTTCTCCTCGAAGACCTTGGCCCTTTCCTCGGCCGCGCGCCGCTCCGCCTCGAGCGAGGCCTCGAGCGCGGCGCTGCGCGCCGCCTCGCCCCGAAGCGCCTCCTGCATCTGCGCCTCGCGCGCTGCCGCGCGGGCGAGCTCCTCGCGCGCGAGGGCCAGCTGGCTGTTGCGCTCGCCGATGCGCGCCGCCAGCGCGGAGACCCACGCGGCGCACAGCGCGACGCACCCCACTCCGAGCGCAAGAGCGAACCCGACGGCCGTCATCGGCGACCTCCGAAGTGGGCCTCACGCTACACGGGGGGTCTGACACTCCTGTGCAAGCCTTTGGAACTCCACCGCAAAACGCGGACCCCAGAACCCGCTCTCCGCCTCCGCCATCTCGGGCTCCGCAAGGCCGAACAGGCGGTAGACGGCGGCGTCGATGCTGCGCTCGAGCGCGGGGGCGAGCGCCGCGTCTGGCGTTTCCGCCGCCGCTTGCGCAGCCCTTTCGCGGGCCAGGGCGGCCAACGAGGCGGAGGCGCCAGCGTCGAGCAGCCCCCGCGGCGCCGGCAACTCCCGCAGCACCGCGGGCTTCACGTTCACGTCGGTCGTGCGCAGCCGGTGGTACCGCTGCAGCGCGACGCTGCCGAGCAGCGCGAGCAGGGCCCAGAGCCGGTCGCCGTCGTCGCAGGAGAACGTGGACAAGGAGTCCAGGCAGACCAGGTCGCCCGGGACCGGGGCGGCCTCCAGCCAGCGGGCGTGCGGCGCGCTGGAGTTGGTCCGGATTCGCTGCACGCACAAGCGCGGGCGCCCGAGCTGCCGCTCGGCGAGCGCGCGCAGCGCGGCGGTGGGCGCGCGCAGCGCCTTGGGCCGCAGCCGCAATGCGAACGGCACCACGTCCTCGCCGCCGACCAGCGCCACCTCGCCGGGCACCGGCGGCCGCCGGGCCACGAAGCGGGCGTTGTCGCCGGTGCGCAGCCCGTATCCGACTTCGCAGAGGGCGGACAGGGGGACGGCGGCGGCCTCCATGGCGGCGCACAGCCGGCGCTCGCCCGCGCTCCGGTAGATCTGCCACCCTCGCCGCGCGCCGTCGCGCAGCTCGGCCTGGGACGCGTCGGCGAGACGCTCGCGCCCGCGGAGCACGCGCACCGCGCGCGGCGGGCGCCGCCCGGCCATCCTTCGCACCAGCACGACGGCTTGCACGCGCGTGTCCTTCGCCGCGGCGAAGGGCTTTCCCAGGTCGCACACGGCGGCGAGCTCGGCCGCGTCGAGCACCGCCTCGCGCAGCGGGACCGAGCGCGCGTTGGTCATCCACGTGTCCGGCACCAGGAGCGCACAGGTCCCGCCCGGCCGAACGAGCTGCAAACTGCGCAGCAAGAACGCCGCGTACCGATCGATCTCGCCGCCGCGCAGGCCGGGCAGCTGGCGCAGCAAGAACGCCCGCCCGGCCGGATCGCCTACGTGCCCGTACGGGGGGTTCCCGACCACCATGTCGGCGGGCGGCAGCGGCGCGCGCAAGGAGTCCGCGCGCCGCAGCGACGCTCCGGCGCCGGCCAGGGCAAGGGCGGCGCGCGCTGCCCGGAGCGCTTCCGCGTGCAGGTCCGCTCCGAACAGCGCGGACCCCGGGGTGGCCGCCGCCGCCGCGCAGAGGAAGGCGCCCGCCCCGGCGCACGGGTCGAGCACGCGGGCGGGCGAGGGCGACGATCCGTGCCGCAGCGCCAGCGCCACCACTTCCAGCGCGACGGCAGGTGGCGTGTAGTAGAGGCCCGCCGAGCGGCGGCGGTGCACGCCCAGGCGAAGCGCGAACAGTTCCTCCGCGGCGGCGCAGAGCGCGAAGGCGAACCGCGCCGCTCGCGGAAACGCCCCGCCCGGCCACGGCGGCGCGGCCTCGGGCTCCGGAGCGGGACCCGCGAGCACTGCGCGGGCAACGTTCCCCCGCAGGCGCTGCGGAAGGGGCCAGGGCGGCAGGGCGCCCGAGGTCCGCGCCCGCAGCTCGCGCCCGGCCTCCGCCGCGCCACCTCGCTCCGCGATGCGCGCGCACGAGCCGGTCGGAAGCAGCCCGGCCGCCTCGGCGAGCCGCAGCGACACGACAGACAGCGCGGCCCGCCCCGAGCGCAGCTCGGCAGCGAGCGCCTCGATCAAGGCGCGCCCGTCACGACGACGGGGATGTCGACCGCGAACGCCTCGCCCGCGAAGGGCGGGAACTGCAGCTTGCGCGTCGCGTTCTTCAGGCACGTGCCGAGCGGGCTCTGATCGACCGCCTTCTGGTCGATGCGGGCGCTGGTCACGGCACCGGAGGGCGCGATGGTGGTGGAGATGAGGATCTTGCCCACCTGGAGCGAAGGATCGCGCTTGAGCGCTTCGTCGACGCAACCCTGCAGCGCGGGCTTGCTCTCGTCGACCTTGCGCAAGAGCTGCTCCGGGGTGGGCGCCGCCATGCGCTCCTGGGGAGCAGGCCCCACCGACTTCTCCTCCGGCTTGCGCTCGGCTTCGGGCGGAGGCGCGGGCGCCGGCGCAGCGGACGAGGCGCCCTGAGGCGCAGGCTCCGGAGCCGCATCCTTCCGGCCGTAGAGGAGCGCGAAGGCGCCGAGCGAAACGAGCGCCGCGACCGCCAGGATGGCGAGCACCGCGCGGAGCGGGCCGCGCCGCTCCGGGTGCCCGATGCCGAACTCGCGCGCGGGCGGGGCGACGGCCTTGGGATGTGGCGCAGGCGTCTCGGCGCGCGGCTTCGACAATTCCGCCGCGCCCCACCGCGCCAGGTCGAGCGCCCCGGGCGGCGAGGCGGCCGGGGCAGCGGGAGCGCCGTCCGCCCGCTCCGCGGGCGGCGCGACCACGCCCGGCACATCCTCCGGTGGCGAGCGCAACCCCCCGGGGGGCGTGGGCGCATCGGGCGAGGCGGATTCCTGCGCGGCCGGGTCCTCCGCGGCCCTCGAGGCGCGTTCGGTGACAGGCGGCGTCGCGACCGCCGACTCGAAAGGCAGCCCCATCCGCCGCTCCCGGGCGTCCGCCCGCGCCTCGTCGTCAGGCGGCGGCGGCGGCGTGGGCGGCGCGGCGAAGAGCGGGACGAGCTCGGGAACGTCCTTCGCCCGGATCCACGACTCCATCCCTTCCTTCCAGATGTAGGTACGCGGACCGACCTGGCCGGCCGACGCCTTGGTTCCCAGTTCGGCGCGCGACATCGGTCCGATCTGCTGGCCCTGGATCATCGCGAACCAGACGGCGGGATCCCGGGGCGGAGGCGGCTCGCGCGGCGGCGGAGGCGGCGGCGCGATCCGCGGGCCTGGCGCGGGCTCGCCTTCCTTGCTGGCGCGAACCGCCTTCTCCAGCACCTCGCTGTCCATCGCGCGGGTGCTCTCGATGTCGGTCTCGCGTCGGGGCGCGGACGCACGCGCGATCGAGCCGCCGCGGATGGGCCCGCTCGGCGGCCTTGCGCCCGCCTGCGAGCTCGGGCTGAGGGGCGCGGGGGCGGACGCGCCGCGAAGGGGCCCCGTGGGTGGCCCGGCGGTGGACTGCGAAGCCAGGGCCGGGTCCACGATGCGGATCTGCACGCCGCACCGCTTGCAGCGGACGATGAGCCGCTTACCCCGGATCTTGTCGTCCGCGACCAGGAGATGCGCCTTGCAGCTTTCGCAGATGAATTGCATCCCCGGCGAACTCTACAACAGATCCCCGGCGCGACCGAGCCGGTTTCTAGGACGAGGACGCCTCGTTGCCGGAGGAGTCGCTGCCCGTCTTCTTGCGCGACGCGCGGCGCCCGCGCTTGCGCGGCTGCAGCGTGCCTGCCTTCTGCGCCTTGTACCTCGCCCGGTAGTAGTGAGAACGGCACAGGCCCTTGGCGAGCACCGGGCGGCCGCATCCGGCCACGCTGCACGCCGCGCGCTGCCCCGCGCGCCGCCCGCGTCCGCGAACGCCCGCGCCCAGCTGGCGCGCAATGTCGCTCACGTTGATCGTGCTCTGCAGTGAGCGTTGCACGCTCTCGGCGATGATGGCGCCCAACTGCGAGCCGATCTGTTCGCCGAGGTCCTGCACCCACGCGCCCATCCCCTCATTTCGACGACCGCGCCCACGCGCCATCGGTCCTCCGATCACAAAGTTTTTGCAAGAAGCCGGTGCGGTCGAATCCGCTCGGCTTGCCGTACAGTTAGCAAACGCAAATGCATTGTCAAGCGACATTGATGCCGAGCGCGGTCCCCCGGCCGCCGGCAGGCGACGTTTGGGCTACGTTCTTGTACGATCACCACGGTAGCGGAGCCGCGGTCTGTTTTCTTTTGCAAACCCGGCCGGCCTCTCCTATACGCGCGCGCCGCGCTCCTCCAGCCGCCGCAGCAGCGATTCGAGCTCGCGCTCCTCGCGCGATACGTCGAATCCGGCGGCGCGTGCTCCGTCGAGGAGCGCGATCGCGAGCATCACCGCCGCGAGGGCCTCGCGCTCGCGTCCTTCCTCGCCCAGGAGCGCCTCCGCCCCGGCCGCAATGTGACGGAAGTCACGGAAACAAAATGTCGCGGGCAGGTCGGGCAGCGGCCCGGTGCTCGCGGTTACGGGCGCGAAGGCGAATCCCACGTCGGCCAGCGCCACCTGTCGCCCGTCGGCGAAGACCACCACCAGATAAGGCGCGGGCCGGACGGCGTTTTGCCGCACCGCCGCATCGGCGATCTCGTCCCAGCGCAGCCCGAGCCCCTTCCCGGTGCCCGCCTCGAGCACCCGCGCCCCGCGCCCGTCTTCGTCGGGCAAGAGCGCGAAGCGCCCCGGATTGGTCCGCAGGAACGATTCCACGGCCGCGCGGGCCTCGCCCGGGTTCACGCCGCCTGTTCCGCCGCGAGCGGCAACCCCGCGGTCGCCGCGGCGCACTGGATGGCGATGCCGATCTTGCCCTTGTGCTGGTTCGCCGCCATCAGGGCGTGCGCCTTGGCGGTGTCGACGAAGGGGAAGACCTGGTCGAGCACCGGCCGGATCTTGCCCTCGTGGACGAGCTGGTTGGCGCGCTCGGCCTGGTAGGCGTTGCAGAAGTGCGAGCCCAGGATCTGCTTCTGCCGCATCCACAGGTGGCGCACGTCGAAGGACAGATCGAAGCCGGTGGTGGCGCCGCAGATGACGATCTTCCCGAATCGCTTGGCCACGAAGATGCTGGTGGGGAAGGTCTGCTGCCCGACGTGCTCGAAGACGATGTCCACGTCCTTGCCGCCCGTCAGCTCCCGGATGCGCTTGCCGAACCTCTTGCAGTCCTCGGCGCGCGCGCGGGCGCGCTCCGGCGTCTCGGGGGGCCTGTAGGCGAGGTCGGGGAAGTCGCCGCGGTCGATCCACATCGGTGCGCCGAGGGACTGCACCAGGGGCGCTTTGTCCTTGCCGCCGATGACCGCGATCGGGTTGGCGCCGAGCATCTTGCAAATCTGCAGGGCGAAGACGCCGAGCCCGCCGGCTGCGCCCCACACCAGGACGTGGTCGCCGGCCGTGACCTCCGCCTGGTGCACCAGCATGCGGTAGGCCGTGAAATACGTCAGGCCGTAGCTCGCCGCCTCGAGCCATCCGAGCTGCTTCGGCTTCTTCAAGAGCTGCTGCGCCTGCACCTTGGTGAATTGCGCGAAGCTGCCCCAGCTCGTCTCGTAACCCCAGATCTTCTGTTCGCTGCAGGCCATCGGATCCAACCCGTTGCACTCCGGGCATTGGCCGCAGCTCTGGTTGCAATGGATGACCACCTCGTCGCCGACCTTCCAGCGCTTCACCTGCTCGCCGACCTTCCAGACGATGCCCGAGGCGTCTGAGCCGGCGATGTGGAATGGCTCGCCGTGCATCCGGAAGACGCTGACCGGCTTGCCGCGCGCGGCCCAGACGCCGTTGAAATTCACCCCGGCGGCCATCACCAGCACCAGCGCTTCGTTGGGGCCCACCGGCGGCAGGTCGACCTCCTCGATGCGCATGGCCGTGGAGGGGTCGCCCTCGCGGTCGGGCCGGATGGTACAGGCGAGCATCTTCTCGGGCAGCGTTCCCGCGACCTGCGGGACCTCACCGAGCGGCAGGGTCTTCATGGCTCTCCTCATCTGCCTCGACGAGCTCCAGGAGCGTACCGCCGAAGGCCTTGGGATGGAGGAAGGCGACCTTGTGCCCTCGCGCGCCGGGCCGGGACACCTTGTCGATGAGCGGCACGCCTCTCGCGTCCAGGCGGGCGAGCAGCGCGTCCAGGTCGCGCACGCGCAGCGCGAGGTGGTGGAGGGCGTCGCCGCGCTTCTGGAGGAACTTCTCCAGGCCCTCGTTCCCCTGCGGGGCGACCAGCTCCAGCGACGCTCCATTGGGGAAATCGAAGAAGGCGGCGTGGACTTGCTGGGCGGGGACGAATTCCTGGTGGGCGACTTTCTGGCCGAGGAGATCCTCGATGAGCGCGATCGAGGCGGAGATGTCGCGCACGCAGATGGCGGCGTGATCGAGGCGGG
>WNFL01255824.1_pt1 | contig 23612 bp, 18 predicted proteins | sample 5400361 | NCBI WGS metagenome assembly WNFL01 (sample SAMN13153351, study PRJNA577476) | soil metagenome | isolation source: 40 cm soil on Douglas fir-dominated hillslope | place: USA:California | collected 2013-09-17
TTGCTGCGCTGGCCCCAGACGATGTTGCGCTGCAATTGATTGAGGAGCGAGTCCGAGGTGACAAAGCTTCCGGTCTGACCGAGGTCGGAGGAGACGGCGATGCCCGTGATGGTCGTCGAGTCCGCGTGACTGGGAAGTCCTGCCACGGCTACGTATCGAAAGCCGTGGAATGTGAAATGCGGCTCGTACACCTCCGGAGATTTCCCGCTCAGTGTGTACCGGTCTGTCTGCGCGGCGGCGCGCAGATTCGCAGTGTAAAGGTTGCCGTCCTTGTCGAGCACTTCGCCGAACCGCATGGTGACCGTCGTCCCTGCCGGCCCGGTGACCGTGAGACGCGCCCAGCCCGTGAAATTCTGGCCGAGATCGAACAGCGTTTCACCCGATGGTGCGAGCCGGATCGAGACGGGGCGCAGCTCGCGGACACGACGCACCGGGGGCGACATCGCTGCGACGAGCGCCGGCTGCGTGGACGCCGGTTCGAGCACGGCCACCGCGGTCCACGCGCGGTCGTTGAAGGGCGCGCTTGCCCATCCGCTGAGCTCCCACCGCGCGTCATACGTTTCGCCGCCGTAGATGTCCGAGGCGAGCACCGGACCAGCCGTGGTCTTCCATCCGGTATCCGACACGACGCGCTCGGTGCGTCCGCTCTCATAGCGAATCTCGAGCTGGGCACGTATCCCGAGCCGCCGGCCGTAGAGATTGCGCTGGCGGAAAAACCCGAGATTGCCTCGGTACCAGCCATCGCCGAGAATCGCGCCGATGACGTTTGCGCCCTGCCGCAGCAGCGCGGTGACGTCGTAGGTCTGGTACTGGAGCCGGCGGCGGTAGGACGTCCAGCCGGGTGTGAAGAGCTGGTCACCGACGCGCTGGCCGTTGAGAAAGATCTCATTGAGGCCCAGGCTGGTGACGTAGAGGCGCGCCGAGCGTACGGCGTCGCCGACGCGAAACGCACGCCGCAGGAACGGCGATGGAGATGGAAGGCTATCGGCAGCGGTTGGGGGCGGGGTGATCCACTCCGCGGTCCAGTCGGCCGGCCGCAGTCCTGTTTCCCAAAATGCGGGCGGACTCCAGGGCGAGACGCGCCCGCTCGTATCCCATACGCGCACGCGCCAGTAGTACCGGGTGCGCGACGTCACGGGCGGACCGGCGTAGTCGACAAATACCGACGCGTCGGAGGTCACCTTTCCCGAATCCCACAGCGGGTTGGCGCCGCGAGTCAGGCTCGCCTCGCTGGTCGCGACCTGCAGCTGATACGCCGCTTGCATCGTGTTGCGCATGGTGCTGGCGATCCGCCAGCTCAGCCGCGGCTGCACGACGTCGATGCCGATGGGGTTGGTGAGGTACTCGACGCGCAAGCCGCCGACGGTGAGCTGGGCGAGTAACTGCGCCGGTGCCACAATTGCCAGTGAGAGGGCGAGCAGGATGCCGCGTACGAGTCGCGTCAGCAACCCCCACCGCCGCCAGTGTACCACGATTGCCATGCGGACGGTTTCCCTTGATAGACTGTGTAAGTGTACCACTCGTAAAAAGTGGTTCGCATGATCAATTCCGGCGAACCGGTGCCATCGATCTCCAGCGCGTCGATCAATCGCCTAGCGCGCCGGACCGGGGCGTCCACCCCGCATCCAGCAGCGCACACCGGACCAGGCGAACGCGATCGCCAGAAGCGGAAAAATGATCGCGCCGACGTACGCACCCTGACCACCGGCTCTCGTGTGGGCGAGTGCGCCCGTCACGGCGAGTAAGCGCACCGTATAAAAGATGAAGAAGGCGCTCAGCGCGAACAGCACGACGGCGAGTGTGCGCAAAGGCTAATCGTCCCTCACGTGGAGACCGGCACCGGCAGTTGCGCCCCGGGCGGCGGCATGAGTGTGCCGACGATCGCAAGCAGGAGCATCAAGCCGCCGAGCACAATAGCGACCACGTTGAGCCCGGAATAGGAGGCATTGCGCGGCGCTTCCGGGGCCACCGCCCGATTGAGCTCGTTCACGGAGCGCTGGACCACAAGGAGCGGGATAAAACTGAGCAGAGAAATGAGCCAGAGTGGATCGGGGAGGCGGTACCCGATATGGAGAATGAAGTACGCCAGCGCGAGCCCCGATCCGGACCAGGTCGCGGGAACGCCGTAGACCGCGGTGAGCTGCTGCAGCCGCGGCAAGAGACTGAATCCCCACAGCGGCGCGAAGAACGCGCGCCAGAACGGACTGAGACGCTCCTGCTCGCGCCTGCGCATGGCGTCCCAGTGCTTATACGCCCAATACACCTCGTAAAACCCGAAGGTGCAGAGTGACATGACGGCGAACTTGCCAACCGAAACCGCGAACTGCGGCGTGGTGCGGTAGGCTGTCACATCGCCGGGTTCGGCCACCGTTTTGATCGAGCTGAACGTGCCTTCCGGATCTCCGTACTGGGCCATGTTTCGCCTGCCTCCTTCCTACGTACTTGGCACAACCGGCGTGACCGGTTGAGCGACCGCGGGACATTCCCCCGCGCCACGCGGCCGCAGCTCGAGGATCTGCTGCACCTGAAATGATCGCTGCCCGCCGTAGATGCTGCCCTCGTGTCCCGGTACTCCGCGCAGCCGCACGAAGATCGGTTCGTGCACGGTCACCGTTTGCTGGTAGCGCGCGGCGAGCGTGCTGTCCGGGATAACGACGATGGTCTTGGCGTCATCACAGGGAAAGAACCATCCCTGGCCCACGCCGGTCATGTACATGCCATGAATTTCAGTGGGCTGGTGACAGGCGGCGAGAGCGGTGGAGAGCAGCAGGACTGTCGAATAGCGCTTCATAGGGGCACCTGGCCCGTGATGTGGTTGGCCGACAATACCCTACTGAATCACGATCGTTCGCCTCCACTAATATGATCGATCTTGTCGAGTATGGAGCCTGTCGCTAACGTCACCGCATCCGCTCCGAACCAGCGTTTCTCCTCCAAGCATCCCGTCCTGGTCTGTGGCTGACGGCCGTCGCGTTCTACATGCTGCCGCTCGCACAGCGAAACGTCTTCCACTCGCTCGCGTTCTGGCTCGGCGTTGTGTACGTCAGCTTTCCCATGGGCGTGCTGCTCTACGGCTGGAACGACATCGTCGACTACGAGGCCGACCGCCTGAATCCCCGCAAGGGCACATTTCTGTTTGGCGCCCGCGGCACACTCGACCAATTGCGCGGGCTGCCGCTCCGGATCGCACTGGTGCAGGTGCCCTTCGTGATCGCCTTCGTCGCTCTCGCCGGACCAAAGATGCTGCTGTGCGTCGCCGGCATGATCGCCGCCGCGGCGCTCTATAACTGGCCACGCTACGGCTGGAAGGCCCGCCCACCGCTCGAGATCCTGAACCAGGCGGGCTATCTGTTCGTCTTCCTGTTGAGCAGCTGGTTGAATGCTGTGCCGCTGCTGCCCTGGGCGTCGATGCTGTTCGGCGCATTGTTTGCGATGCACTCGGCGGTGTTTGGCGAAGTGATGGATGTGGAGCCCGACCGCGCGGCGGGCCGGCGTACCACGGCCACGGTCATCGGCCGCGTTCCAGCCAAACTGCTGATGGCGGTGCTGATGGTGGTTGAAGCGGGGCTGGTCGTGAGGCTCTTCGGCGCGAGCGCAGTGGCTGGCTTTCTCCTGGTGAGTGCTGCGTGGTTCACCCTCGATGCCACCGTGATGTGGCGGAGCCGGCCCTATAGTACTCGCGAGATGCGCGTCTTCATGCTGGGTTGGAACGCGATCGCGCTGATCAGTCTGCCGTGGATGTGGTCGCGGGCCTACTTCGTGTGAGCGTTGGCCCTCCCGTCTACCATGCCGGGTAGTGTTGCGCCACCTCGATAAGCCCCATCAGCAGGACCGGTGTGATTATCGCGAGCATGACAAGCCTGGTGTGGTCATGAACGAGGCGCTTCAGGCGCCGTCCTTCGAAGATCCCAGAACATCGCCAACGGCCCCACTAGCGCCAGCGCCAGAATCGGCGGCGACACGTAGAACGGCCGGAGCAAGGCCAGCTGATAGTCGCCGGCGAGACGGATCAGGGTCTCGACCAGCGCGACAACCGCGACGACGATCATCCGGCCGCGCCGAGTGCTTACGGTCGTGCGGGGATCGGTGACCATAAAGAATACGAACAGCTGATACATCGGCCCTGTGATTGGCGCGAGCTCGGCGAGGACCGGGCCCCCCACAAGAAAATGGCGGAGCACCGCGAAGACGACGAAGCAGGCAACGTAGGTCAGCGTGACGTGCAGCACCTTGGCCCGCCAGGCGATGACCAGGCCAAACGCCCAGATCAGGAGGTTCGTGCCGATGTCGTTGCCCCATTGATGGCTGAGAATCGCGACCGAGTCAGCCGCGATGAGCACGAGGAGCGCAATCGCGAAATTGCTGGGGTTCCACAGATGGCGGCCGCGATAGGTCAGCACGTATTTGGACGCGATCGCGAGAAAAGCGCCGAGCGCGAATGGCCACAGAATGTTCGCCTGCGGCTTGATCAGCAGTGCCAGACTGATCCCCGTGATGTACGCGCTCGACACATTGGCCACTCGTCCCCGGAGCCACCATGACAGCAGAATCTCCGTCGCGACCGCGACGCCAAGCGTCGTCGCGAGCCGGTCGTAGCCGCCGAGGATGCTGTAGCGCGCCTCGCCCACCACGAGCACCAGCGTGATGAGCATGACGATCAGGTATTTGGGATCGGTGAAGATGCGCTTCAGCGTGGAGGCTCCGTAATGACGTGCAGCTGGTCCATCGTCAGACCGTTCACCACTTGCTCAGTGCCCGACGGCCAGCGAATCATGACGCGCCCCAGGCGCTGATTCCCGAGCCCGAAGTGCAGGCGGCGATCGTTCTGGCTGCAGAATCCCGAGCCGCCGCCTACCACCTGCCGCTGCCGGCCCGGCCCGATCTCCGCGGTCACCTCGGCGCCGATCGCGCTGCGGTTGCTGCGCGTGCCGACGAGCTTGAGCTCGATCCAGTGGGTCCTCACCCCCTGGCCCCCTCTCCCTTCGGGAGAGGGGGAACGCCCCGTAAGGTCATTGCGATAGACCAGCGCCCTGCCCTTCTCATTCGCCACCACCACGTCGAGCAAACCATTGTTGAAGAGATCGGCCATCGCGACAGCCCGGCCGTCCAGCAAGTCGGTGACACCGGCTTCCTGCGCGACATCCACAAATCCCGCCTGGCCGCGATTCAGCAACACGCGCGAGCGCTCGTAGCCCGACAGGCTGGCCGTGCCGATGGGCGGCCAGTTCTTCGCGTCCTCGAAGATGTTGCCCTGCGCGCCGGCGATCTTGGACATCGCATACCAGTAGCTGCGCGTCGAGTCGGCGGAGATGAAGCCGTTCGCCACGAACAGATCGAGCAGGCCGTCGTTGTTCAGGTCGCCGAACTGCGCGCCCCACGCCCACCCCGCGTCGGCGACGACGCCGGTCGCTACCTCGTTGAACTTGCCCAGCTCCTTCAGAAAGTTGAGCCGCAGGTTGTTGCCCTGAAACAGGAAGCCCTTCTCCGAGATGTTGGTGACGAAGACGTCGTGTTCGCCGCGGTTGTAGACATCGCCCACCGCGACCGCCATGCCGCTCTTCGAGTCGTCCGCGAGCCCTGAGCGCCCCAGCTCAAAGCGCTTCCCGTCGTGGTTGAGGAACAGCTCCTCCGGCCCGTAGTCGTTGGCGAGATAGAGATCGGGCCAGCCGTCGTCGTTGAAGTCGGCGGCGGCGGCCGCGAGGGTCCAGCGCGTACTACCGACGCCCAGCGAGTCGGTCACGTCCTTGAAGTGCCCGTTGCCGAGGTTCTTGAATAGCAAATTCTTGCCGCCGTTCGAGGCGAAGTCCCAGCTATGCTGCATGATGCGCGTGGTCGCGAGGTGCCAGAAGTCGATGTCGGAACGGAAGTAGCCGGTGATATAGAGATCGAGCAGGCCGTCGCGGTCGAAGTCGAACCAGACCGCGCCGTTCGAGTTCATCCAGGTACGCAGGCCCGACTGTGCCGTCACGTCCTCGAAGTGGCCGTTGCCCAGGTTGTGAAACAGTTGCGGGTAGCCCCACTTGTAGACGAGGAGGTCCTCGAAGCCGTCATTGTCGTAGTCGCCCCACACAGCGCCCATCGACACGCCCTCGCCGGCGCGGTTCAGGGCTCCGATTCCCGCCTCGGCGGCCGCGTCGCGGAACGTGCCGTCCTTCTGGTTGATGTAGAGCGCGTTGGACGCGCCAAAGCGCGACGACGTGAAGTAGAGGTCCGGCCAGCCATCGTTGTTCACGTCGGCAACCGATACGCACGCGCCGAGTGCGGCGATGTGAGCGGCGATGTGCGCGACCTTGGGATCGAGCGTCGGCGACTGATGCACGAAGTCGATCCCGCTCGCGTGCGCGACTTCGCTCAGGTGGATGGTTTCGCTCGCGCTCGCTCCGCTACCCGCCCCGCGGACGTTGAGGACGATCACGGCAGCGATCGCCGCCACGAACGCGGCCATCACAATGAAACGACGCCACGAAAACATGGCCTGAACGATATCCGGCTTCGTCAGTGCGCGTTAGCTTCCGTCTCCATGCTTCGCGCGCCTCTCGCTTCGCTCGGTCTGCTACTACTGCTCGCCTGCGCGAAGGGCGAGCAACCGACGGTCTTCACGCTGCGCTCCCCCCGCCAGACCGGCGTGACGTTCGAGAACACGATCACGACCAACGACACCTTCAACGTGCAGAAGGACGTGTACATCTATAACGGCGCCGGCGTGGCCGTCGGGGACATCGACAATGACGGCCTCCCCGACCTGTTCTTCAGCGGCAACATGGTGTCCAGCCGGTTGTACCGGAACAAAGGCAACATGCAGTTCGAAGACATCACCGAACGCGCCGGGGTCCACACCAACCGGTGGTGTACGGGCGCGACGATGGTGGACATCAACGACGACGGCTACCTCGACATCTACGTGTCGGTGTCCGCGCCGGGCGGCGGCGGCAAGGGCGCCGACCGGGCCAATCTTCTCTTCATCAACAACGGCAACGGCACGTTCACGGAGGCGGCTCGAGCGTACGGCATTGCGGACACGTCGTACACCACGCATGCGGTCTTTCTCGACTACAACCACGACGGCTTCCTCGACCTCTTCCTGCTGAATAACTCGCCCCGGGACTTTGCGCGCGGCGCCGCCGACGAGCACCCCCTCGGCCTGCGCAGTCAGAGCTCCGAAGGCTGGAACACGCTGTACCGCAATAACGGCGACGGCAGCCTTACCGACGTGTCGCAACAAGCCGGCATCTTGCGCCAGATCGGGTACGGACTGGGGGTTGTCGTCGCCGACGTGAACCGCGATGGCCGGCCCGACATCTATGTCTCCAACGATGTCTCTCCCAACGACGCCCTCTACGTCAACAACGGGGACGGCACCTTCACCGACAAGGCGGCGGCCTGGCTGAGACACACCAGCATCGCCGGGATGGGCGTGGATATCGCGGACTTCAACAACGACGGCTGGCCCGACATCGTGCAGATGGACATGCTCCCCGCCGCAGCCGAGCAGCGCAAGCGCATGAGCGGGTACCTCTCGTACGCCCGCCGCAGCGACCAGCGCCGCCGCGGTTTTCGTGACGACTACGACGCCAACGCGCTGCAGTTGAGCAACGGCGGCGTCTTCAGCGAAATCGCGAATCTGGCGGGCACCGCGGCGACCGACTGGAGCTGGAGCGCCTTATTCGCCGATTTCGACAACGACGGGCGCAAAGACATCTTCGTGACGAGCGGATACCCCAAAGCACCGAACGATCTCGATTATCAGGCCGCCGTGTCCGCGGCGCACCGCAACAGCAACGAGGCGGCTGCGCGCGACCAGCTGCGGGAGCTGCGCAGTTATCGCGTGCCCAATCACCTGTTTCGCAACAACGGCGATCTGACGTTCAGCGATATGAGCAAGCAATGGGGCATGACGCAGCCAGGCTACTCCTACGGGGCAGCGTACGTCGATCTGAACAACGACGGGAAGCTCGATCTCGTCGTCAACAACATCGATGCGCCCGCGTCGATCTACGAGAACGTCCAGCGTGACACTGCAGCGCACTATCTCACCGTGGTGCTCGAGGGCGCGCCGCCGAACCGCCGCGGGCTCGGCACGAGCCTCGTGCTGACGGCTGACGGCAGACGGCAATATTTGTATCACTCGCCCTACCGCGGCTTCATGTCGACGATGGACGACCGCGAGCACTTTGGTCTCGGCGGCTCGAGGCGGGTGGACAGCCTCGCGGTGAATTGGCCGGATGGACGCACGCAGGTGTTGACGAATCTGGACGTTGATCGACTGCTTACCGTCCGTCAGTCCGACGCCTCTGCCGCCCCTCGCCGCCCTGCGCCGCCCTTCGCCGCCCTTCTGTTCCAGCCCACCGTCGCTCCACGCTACGCCCAGACGCTTCCCGCCTCACCGGATTACGAGGTCCAACCCCTCCTGCCCTACGAGCCTTCTCGCCAGGGGCCGCCGATTGCGGTCGCGGACGTCAATGGCGACGGGCTCGACGACGTCTTTGTCGGCGGGGGGGGGGCCGGCGTGCCGGGCAAGCTCTTTCTACAGAGGAAAGACGGCAGCTTCGTCGAGTCGGCGGTAAGTCAGCCGTGGGCGGCGGACCGCGCGTACGAGGACTGGGGCGCGCTGTTCTTCGACGCGAATGGCGACGGCCGGCCCGATCTCTACGTGGCCAGCTGCGGGTATCAGCACACCCCGGTGTCGCGGCTGCTGCAGGACCGGCTCTACATCAATCAGGGCGGTGGGAAGTTCGTGCGCGATGTGCAGGCGCTTCCGGAAATGATCACGTGTACGGCGAGCGTCGCCGCGGGCGATTTCAACGGTGACGGCAAGCCCGATCTGTTCGTCGGTGGGCGGCTCACACCGCGCAATTACCCCTTCCCGGCACGCAGCTATATCCTCCGCAACGATGGCGGACGCTTCTCCGACGTCACGGCGCACGTCGCCCCCGAGTTGGCGCAACCGTTCGGCATGGTCACCACCGCGCTCTGGACCGATTTCGACGGCGACGGCCGGCTCGATCTCGTCACGGGAGGCGAATGGATGCCGCTGCAGTTCTTCCGCAACGACGGCACGCGCCTCCAGAACGTGACCGCCTTGGCCGGCGTCGGACCGACCCGGGGCTGGTGGTGGAGCCTGGCCGCCGCCGACTTCAATCACGACGGTCGTCCCGATCTGGTGGCGGGCAACATGGGGCTGAACTTCATGTATCAGACGTCGCCCCAGAATCCGTTCGGCGTCTATGCCGCCGACTTCAGCGGCAACCAGGGGACCGACGTCATCCTGACCCAGGCGATTGACGGGAAGGAGTACCCATTCTTCGGCCGGGCGAAGCTGGGCCCCGTGATCTATCCACTCGCGCTGCGAGTGCCGCAGTACTCGACGTTCGCGGCGGCCAGCGTAGAGCAGCTGTTCGGGAGCGAGCCGCTGCGGCGCGCGCTGCATTATCAGACCGACACGTTTGCCAGTCTCTACCTGCAGAACAACGGCAACGGCACGTTCACGCCCGTGCGCCTGCCGAATCTCGCGCAGATCTCCCCGATCCGCGGCATCGTGGCGCACGATGTGGATGGCGACGGCAATCTCGATCTGATTGTTGCCGGCAACTTCACGGAGATGGAGCCGAACACCACGCCGCCCGACGCCGGCAACGGACTCTGGCTCAGGGGGGATGGCCGAGGGCATTTCACGCCGGTCGCGCCGTTCGAGAGCGGCTTCTTCGCGTCCCACGGCGTGTCGGGACTCGCGCTCATGAAAACGCCTGCAGGGAGCGCCGTGCTCGTAGCGAACACGGGCGACTCCCTGCAGGCGTTTCTGCTGCGCCGGCGCTAGATCGCGCTGCCTACTGGCAGGCTCCCCAGCCGGGATTCTGCTGCAGCTGGCATTGCCCGCCCACCTTGCTCAACTCGACCTGCACCGATGGGATCGGATAGAAAGCATACTTCGGCAATGTAAACGTGCCCACCGCGCTGGCGAGATATGAAATCCGGCCCGCCTCGGTTGCGACGTACTTGGTGATGGCGGTATCGGCGATGCCCCAACGCCGCAGATCGAAGAAGCGCTGGCCCTCCATCCCCAACTCGAGCCGACGCTCCGTCCGTACCGCCTGGCGCGCATACGCCGCGCCCAAGCCGGCCCATGGGGTCGTGTATTGACCGACCTTGTAGAACGCCCACGGCGTCTGCAACGAGTCGCGCCCCAGCGCCACATTCGCTCGCATCGAGTCCACCATGGCCTGGTTACCGGTGCAGTACGCCGTATAGGCGGCCAACACCGTGGCGTCCGGACCACACCCCTGTGCCGCGACGCCCGCGCGCGCGCGGATCTGATTCACGATCGCCTGGGCAGCGTTCAGGTTGCCCAGCTCGACCTCCGCCTCGGCGTCCATCAACAGCATGTCGGCGTACCGGAAAATGTGGATCGGCACGTTATTCGTCTGTGTCGCCACCCAGCCGACGTTGTCTTCCGCATTCGGGAAGGCCTTCTCATGGATGTTCTTCTTCGGACTATACGGCCCGCTGTAGGAGGCGTCCCGGATCCACGACCGTTGGTGCAGATTCCAGTCCTTGTACGGAACGTTGTCGCGGCCCACCGTCCAGTCGAGGCGCGGATCAACCGGCGCGGCCATGCCCGCATAGGTCGTGTCGATGTTCCACGTGCTGTCCGACATCGACAGCGGCAGACCCGTGGCGTCCACCTTGTACGAGTTGACCAGGTTGTACGACGGCTGATAGAAGCCGCAGCAGGTGAAGTGGTTGGCTTCGCTGTACGGGAAATTCAACCGCTCGCCGAAGTTCGCGTTCTGGCCGTTCGGCTCACCGTCCCGCACCGAGGCCTGGTAGGCGAAAATCGTCTCCGGCCCATTCCGGTGACTCGGGTCGGCGGTCCAGACGCGATTGAAGCCCGCTTCCAAGCCGTACGGCCCGGTCGCCTTCACCGAGTCGAACGTCGCCTTGGCCGCCGCCCAATAGGGGGAGGCCGGATTCGCCCCTGCGCCGTACACCTGCACACGGCCCTTGTAGGCCATGGCTGTGTACCGGCTGGCGCGTCCCTTTTCCGTATTGCGCGGGGCGTTCGGCAACAATGTTTCCGCCGTCGACAGATCGGCGATGATCAGCTTGACGATCGAGTCGAGCGGCAGGTCGTTGGCTTTGCGGTACCCGCCCACAGCGACCGGGGTTGAATCCCCTTCGAAGTAGTAGGGAATGTGCCCCCACATGCGATATGCCTCGAAGTGATAGTGCGCCCGCAGAAACAAGGCCTCACCGCGAATGCTGTGCTGATCCGCGACGGGGATCTCATTGGGGCTCGCCGCTACCACCGCATCCAGCAGGCGCAGCGTCGCATTGGCGCGGAAGACGCCGTCGTACACCTGGCTCCACTTCTGGTTCAGATAGCCGTCCGCGTCGCCCAGGTTCCATTGGAATATCTCAACGCTATGGATGGGGTTCTGGTCCCCGAGGTCGGATCCCTTGTACGCGTCGTTGCTCGTGACGCCGCCCCATACCCAGTTGCTGACGGCGCACCCCCATGCCCCGGAGCTGGATTGGCAGTCCAGTGCCCGGTACGCGGCAATGAGCGAGCCCTCCACGCCGACCCTGTTCATCAGGGTCGCTTGATCGACCGTGCCCTGAGCGGGCTGGTTGAGGAAGTCTTTGCAGGCGTACGTGACGCCGGCGACGACCACCACTCCCGCCACGCTGTACAACAGTCGCTGCCACTTGTGTTTGTTCATCGTCTTCGTCCCTCTCAGTAAAGACGCTAGGCGTTAGAAGGTGGTCGAAATCCCGATCGTAATGATCCGGTTGCTTGGATACACGCCCTGGTCGATGCCACGGGCTTCGTCGCGAAGGTCGCCCGTATTCCCGTTCGTCGCGGGGACCGGGAGCGACGGATCGAGCCCCGAGTAGCCGCTGATGGTGAACAGGTTCTCCGCCTGCAAATAGACCCGGGCGGCCGGAATCCAGCGCACGATGGCGGGCGGCAGGTTGTACGCGAGCTGCAGCGTGCGCAGCCGCACGTACGTGCCGCTTTCCACCCAATAGCTGCTGAACTGCCGGCTCCAGTCGTCACTGTTGTCGAGCCGCGGATACTTGGCGTCCGGGTTCGTCAGCTGGCCGGGGCAGGTATATCCCGGCGAGGGCAGGCCCGGGCCCGGCGGCGGCAGCGGCTCGCAGTCGCCGTTGAGCTGCGCCGAATTGGTCAGCATGTCTTTCGCGACGTTGGTCTGGAAGTACCGGAACGCATACCAGTACCGCTGCGTGTTGAAGATCTTGCCGCCGAACGAACCGAACACCGTGCTGCTCAGCTCCCAGTTGCCGTGCCGCACCGCGAGATCGATCCCGCCGGTGAACTTGGGATGCGGGCTCCCGATGAAGGTGCGGTCGGCCGCGGTGATCTGGCCGTCGCCGTCCAGATCGCGGAACTTGATCCGGCCCGGACGCGCGCCCTGATTCCACTGTGCGGCCGCGTCCAGCGAATCGACGTAGTACCCGTCGGCGATCAGGCCGTAGAATCCGCCGAGCGGCTGACCGACCTCGTTGCGCACGGCGTTCTGCTCGCGGACGACCGAGGCGCCGCGACCAAAGAAGAACGTCTGCACGCCGTCGATCTTGGTGATTTGGTTGTTATAGTGGCTGCCGTTGAACGCCACGCTCCACGCCGTGCCCCCGATCGTGCCGTGATAGCCGACCGAGAAGTCGATCCCCGTGTTCCGCATGCTGCCGATGTTGAGGACCGGCGGGGCCGCGGAGCCGCCTGCCGCCGGCTGCGGCGGATCGAACAACAGGTTGCTCGTGTTGCGGCGATACACGTCCACCGTGACGTTGCCGCGGCCGTTCAGGAACTCGAAATCGAGTCCGGCGTTGGTGGAGTGATTCTCTTCCCACTTGAGCGTCGTGTTGCCGAGCGCGGTGGTCTTGAACCCGGGCTGAATCGAGGAACCCGTGCCGCCGATGTCGTAGAACGTCTCACCGCGGCCGCCGCCGAACTGATCGATAATGCGGAACGGCACGTTCTGATTCCCCGTCACGCCCCACCCGAACCGCAGCATGATGTTTTGCAGGGGCAGATTCTGGAAGAATGATTCCCGCGACAGCCGCCAGCCGGCGCCGACCGCCGGGAAGGTTCCCCACCGGTTGGTCGGTCCGAACGTGGACGATCCGTCACGCCGCATCGTCACGCTGAGATAGTAGCGCTCGCCATAGTTGTAATCCGCTTTGCCGAAGAACGACAGCAGCGCCCGCTTGCTGCCCGAGCTGCTGACGTTCTTGGAGTTCGGATCGCACAAGGCGTCGTCGATGTAGCGCGAGTTGACGTCGTTCTTGCGCAGGCTGGCGCAGTTGCCCGCCTCAAAGCGGAAATTGGCCTTGATGGCTTCCTGGCCCAGCAGCACCGTGAGGTTGTGCTGGTTCATCGTCCGCGAATAGTTGAGCGTATTGGTGATCGTCAACTCCGAGAACCCGCTGTAGTTCTCGTTGATCCCGTCGATGTTCGTCGGCTCGTGATCTTCGGGCGTCGCGGGTGTGTACCCGTGGTAGGAACCCTGGAGCAGATTGAAGCCGAACTTGGATTTCAGCGACAGCGCGTGGCCAACATCGACCGTTCCGAAAATGTTGCCGAACATACGGTCGTTCGTCGCGATGTTGTTCTGCGCGTAGTAGTTGATTTTTGCCGGGTTCGACTGATTGCCGAGCGTGTTCGCCTTCCCGGAGGCGAAGTTGCCGCCGACGTCAAAGACCGGGATCACCGGCTGCATGAAGATATTCTTCCCGACGATCCCGCCCTCGCCGACGTTGTCATCGGTCAGTCCCTCGGCGCCATGGTGCTGCTCGCGCGAGAGGGAGATGTTCTCGCCGAGGCTGGCGCGGCCCACGTTGAACGTCGTATTGACCCGCGCTCCGCCGCGCTGGAACCGCGTGTCCTTCGCCGTACCCGCCTGATCGAGATAACTCAGCGACAGGTGGTACGCGTTGTTGTCGCCGCCGCCTGATACCGCCAGGTTCGCGTCGCGATATTGACCCGTGCCGAACACCGCCTTCCACCAATTCGTCCCCGGGCTGCCACGCATGATGAGGTTGGTCGGGTACAAATAGGTCAAAGGATCGACGTTGGTACAGGGCACTTGCGTACTGTCCGCGTTCTTGCAGCCCTGCGGCCAGATATAGGCAGGGACACTGGGGCTCGCGGAATCCCCATAAATGTTGATCGGGATCTTGGTCCCCGCGTTCTCGTAGGACTTCTTGACGACCTGGAAGTACTGCAGCGAATTCTGCATCAGGATGTCGTCATATCCGTGCGTCGGCGTGGCAAAGCCGGTCCGGACGTCCAGCGTCACCTGCTGCTGGCCCGGCCGGCCCTTCTTCGTCTCGATGATGATGACGCCGTTGCTCGCGCGCGACCCGTAGATCGACGTCGCCGACCCGTCCTTCAGGACCTGCATGGAGGCGATGTCGTTCGGGTTCAGGAAATTCATGTACGATTCCGACACGGGCGTCCCGTCGACGACGTAGAGCGGGTCGTTGTTCTGGAACCCCGTGACGCCGCGGATGCGCACCGTGCTGCGCGAACCCGGAGCGCCGCCGTCCTCGACCGTGACGCCGGGGACGCGGCCGTCGAGCCGCTGCAGCACGCTGGTCGAGGTCTGTTGCTGCGCCCCCTCGACGTTCACGCTGGAGACGGAGCCCGTAATGGAGTTGCGAGCCTGGGCCGTGTACCCGGTCACGATCACCGGCTCGAGCACGGCGACGGCCGATTCGAGCGCGACGTCGATTTGCGGACGGTTCCCGATCGTGCGCGCCGCCCCCTTGTAGCCGATCAGCGCGAACAGCAGCACGCCGTCGCCCGGAGCGGCAATAGAGTATTTACCGTTGGCGTCGCTCGTCGTGGTGGTAGTCGTCCCACGCACCTGGACCGTGACGCCGGGTAGCCGCTCACCGGTTATCGCGGTGATCGTACCGGAGACTTGCGTCCCCTGCGCCAGGGCCGTGGCGGTCACCGCGACCGCGAGCATCAGGCCCATTCCCAGCGCCGCACAAGCACGAATGATTTTCTTTTCCATGTACACCTCCGCCTCCCTCATTCGACGGGTCTCCGCATGGACTGCAGGCCTTCCCTGGCGATCAAGTCTCGATACGTCACCAACACGACGTTGCGCGCCTTGAGGGCCGCGCTGAATCGCTGCGACGTCAACGCCGTCAATTCCCCCTGACGGTTCTTGCTCATCTCGGGCAGCGGCTCGTCGGTATTCATGTCGAGCAGCGCCCCCAACTCCGCGTCGTCGATACCCACGTGCGTGACGACGAGGTTCAACCCGGGCTTCAGCCGGTTGATCATGACGACCAGGCTGTCAGCCTTGGCGGCGGGGGCCGCCGAGTATTGCGGCGTGTCTTGCGTTTCCCCGAAATACTCCGACATGCCGAGCCCGTACTCCCGCGCCAGCCGCTCCGTGATCTCCCGGAACTCGGGGTAGCGCGTCACGGTGCCCATGTGATAATCGACGTAGTCGATCTTCACGCCCGAGCGCAGTGCGCGCTCGATCTGGGCCCGCAGCTCCTTCTCGACTTCGGCGACCTGCGGGTTGTGCTGGTGCAGCGCTTCGGACGACGGAAAGAAAAAGCCGTTCGCATCGACCAACGATGGAACGGCGGTACTGCCTGCGACGGGACCCCAGCGGTAATTCTTCCACTCCGAATTCAACGCCAGATGGATCCCGACGGCGACGTTCGGATGCTGCTTCAGAATCTCCACCGCTTCCTGATACCACGGGCACGCGAACAACACCGACACCGAGACCGGCATGCCGGTCGAGACGAGCTTCTGCATCGCCATGTTGACGCTGTGGCTCATGCCGATGTCGTCGGTGCGGATGATCAAGGAAACGGAGGAAGAGGAGCGCGGCGTCGCGGTTTGCGCGGACACGAACGTCACCAGGCTGGCGGACAGCAGCCAGCCACAACAGGTGACTGTTCGAATCAGACGCATAGACGGCGCTCCCGTTGCAAACGGTATCGAACGTGTTACTACGACGTAACATGTCCCTGCAGGATGGAACGACAAGACCCCCACTCCGGGTCACCTGATCAGCCTACAACGCGCGGTCTCTCGCGTCCTGTTTTTTTCGTGCGGCGCTGGAACGCTTCGGGAGAGTACGGAATTCGGCGAAGACGCGCACCAGCAGCTCCTCGCGACTCTGCACGCGGAGCTTGCGATAGATGCGCCACAGGTAGGTGTGCACGGTGTGCGGCGACAGCCCGAACCGCGCGGCGGTGTCCTTCTCGGAATTGCCGTCGAACACGGCGCGCACGATGCCGCATTCGCGCGGCGAGAGGCCGAGACAGCTGGCGAGTGAGCGCCATTCCCCTGGAACGAACACCCCCTGGCCGGTCCCGCTCATGACGCTCTCTCTCATGGGGTTCCAATATGCTGCGCGTTTCGTTCCCACCGCCAGACCGGCCCGTCCTCGGGATCGACGACGGGTCCGATGTGCACGAAGCCACATTTCGTGAGTACGCGCGTCGATGCGTTCGCCTCAGGGCGCGTGTGCGCCCGGATGAGGCGCACGCGCGCGTCGTTGCTTGCAAAATGAATCAGCGCGCGCGCCGCCTCCGTCGCGTATCCCCGGCCCTCACGAGACGGTACGACGCCATAGGCGATCTCGACCATCCCCGCGGCGTCCGGTGCGCCCTTGAACCCCGCGCCCCCGACGATTTCGCCGCTTTCCTTCTCTATAATGAAGAAGCCATGGCGCCACGGGTTGGGGCCATCGCCCTGCCCCGCGGCGGTGCGCAGCGACTCGAGCCACACGGGAGACACCTCCCCGGACACGTAAAACCCCCGCAGTCCATCGGCGGGGGTCAACGCGGCGATCTCCTCGAATCGGTCCGGCTGCTCGATCAGCGCGAGCAGCTGCCCGGGGGTAAAGGCGAGCAACGTCAGGCGCGGCGTGTCGATTTCAGTCCGGGGCTGATCATGTTGCATCGTAGCCAGCGTATTCTCCGGGTTGAATGACGTTGCCCTTGTACTGTTGGTCGTCGTGGATCCCGATCTTGGATGTGTAGTAGGCGCGAATCGTCCCGCCTTTGATCTGCTTGAAGAACTTCTCCGCATCGGTCTTCGGATCGGACTCGGCGGCGGCGACGCGCGTGAGCAGCGCGAGCCGCTGCTCGGGGCTGGACGCCATGAATCCTTTGCCGTGCATCTCGCGCGACAGCGCCTCGACGGCCGCGATTCCCGCGCGCCACCGCTGCCCCTCGTCCTTCTCGAACGCTTCCGCCAGCCGGCCGTCGATAAAGATCGCCACGCCGGCGGCGCGCGCGCCGGCCGACTGCTGATCGGTCGGAATGATCATGTCGCTCATCTCGTCGACGAGAGCGAACTCGATGGGGGTGAAGAATTTGGGCGGCACAGGCGCCAGGGGCGGCAAGGCCTTTACCAGGGGCAGAGCTGCAGCTGCTGCCACCGTTTGCTGGAGCATCTCGCGACGCGAGATCGTCATAGGTTCCCCCGCTTGAATTCGTCCGCCAGATGCTCGCACGAGCGCCACGCGAGCGCCATGATCGTCCACGTCGGGTTCTGGCACGACGCGCTCACGTGACTCGAGCCGTCCACCACGAACAGGTTCTTCACGTCGTGCGACTGCTGGAACTGATTCAACACGGACGTCTTGGGATCGTTGCCCATGCGCGCCGTGCCGAGCTCGTGAATCGACCACCCTTCGGTGAGGATATTCTTGTCCACGCCGATCACCTCGATGCCCGCCGCCTCGAGCATCTCCTTGCCGGCGGCGGCCATGTCCTCGCACATTTTTTTCTCGTTGTCACCGAACTGATAGTTGAAGCGCAGCGACGGGATCCCCCAGGCGTCCGTCACCTCGGGATCGAGGTCGACCTGGTTCTCGTAGCGGGCGAGCACTTCGCCGAAGCCACCCAGCCCAATGAAGGCGCCCGCGTGATCGCGCACCGATTTCTTGAACTGCCCGCCGAATCCGGGCGTATCAAACACGCCGTCCGGGAAGATCCCGAAGCCCGAGCCACCCTCGAAGCCGTAGCCGCGGATGAAGCCCGGCTGCTTGTCCTGCAGATTCCGGAAGCGCGGGATGTAGAAACCGCCGGGCTTGCCGTCGTCCAGCGACGGGGCCGCGCCAACCTGCTCCTTCACCAATCCCGTCACGCCCGGTCCCATCACGTGCTCGCAGAAGTTGTGGCCGACGTGCCCGCTCGAATTGCCGATGCCGTTGGGGTACTGCCGCGATTTCGACAGCAATAACAACCTGGCACTCTCCAGCGTGGACGCCGCGAGGATCACCACCTTCGCCTTCGCCTCGTAGGTCCGGTGATTGACGGCGTCGATGAACGAGACGCCCCGCGCCTTACCGGTGTTCGGATCGACCATCACCTCGTGCCCGATCGAGTTCGTGCGCAGCGTGAGGTTGCCCGTGTCCATCGCCGGATAGATCAGCCCCGTCGGCGAATCGAACGCGGCGTGGATGTCGCAACCACCGGGACGCCGGCCGCATGCGCCGCGCCCGAAACACTTGCTGCGATACTTGTTTTTCACGCCGTCGGTCGTCACGCCGGCCCGATACGGCGTCAGCGTGCGTCCCATCGTGGCGAGACTCTTGCGCAGCTTCACTTCGGACGCGGTGAGCTTGTTCGGCCGCTGGAACAGGCTGTCGGGCAGATGCGGCAAGTTCTCCTTGTGGCCGGAGATGCCGAGGTACAGGTCTACTTTGTCGTAATACGGTTCAATATCTGAATATGAAATGGGCCAGTCCTCACCGAACCCGTCGTGCGTCTTGCCCTTGAAGTCGTAGTCGGAGAGCCGCAGCGCCAGGCGGCCCCAGATGTTGGTCTTGCCGCCGAGCAGCCGCGCGCGCACCCAGGCGTACTTGGTGCCGGTATACGGATGCTGCTTCTCGTCGACCAGGATGTTCTTGACGTAGTCCGAGCCGCCCCAGCCGCCCACGTACGAGAACACGTGCTTGAACGCCGAGCCCTTGGCGTACGGGCGGGGCCTCGCCGCGGCGCGGATGGTCGTAGGGCCATTCCATCGACCGCAATTCGGCATTGATGTCGATCTTCTTCCCCGCTTCGAGCATCAGCACCTTCATCCCCTGCGACGTGAGCACGTGGGCGGCCATCCCGCCCGCCGCGCCGGAGCCGACGACGACCGCATCGTAGGTCACGGACAGATCGGCATCCTGCTGCTGCGAGGCTTTGAAGCGAATCAGAGTCATGAGGCGCCTTCCTTATTTGTTGCCGAAGAGTTATCGCGTCATAACATGCTGCTCGTAAGAAACGAACGCCACGCGGCGACTATCCGGCGACCAACTTGGAACGTTGATCGTCCCCTGCCCGCCGAAGAATGCCGGTGTGAGATCGCGCACCGATCGATCGCGCAGATCCATGAGCCGCAGTTTCACTTGCCTGCCGAACGGGTGGTCCTGCCCCTGGTCCTCGAGAAACGACAGGTACACGATCCAGCGCCCGTCAGGCGAGGGATGCGGAAACCAGTTGGAGTAGGTGTCGTGCGTCAGCTGCTCGCTCGCGGTCCCATCCGGCCGCATGCGCCAGATCTCCATTTTGCCGCTGCAGAACGAGTTGTAATAGATGAAGGCGCCGTCGGGCGAATAATCCGGCCCGTCGTCGAGCCCTTTACAGGTGGTGATGCGGCGCTCGTCGCCGCCGGTCACCGCAATGGTGTAGATGTCGAACTCGCCGTCGCGGCGGCCCACGAAGGCGAGCGTCTTGCCGTCGGGCGACCAGCCGTGCCAGAAACTCGGCGCCTTCGTCGTGATCTGTTTGGGCGTCCCGCCGCCGATGGGAAGCGTATAGACGCTCGATGTGAGCCAGTCTTCGGTCGGCTCGTGACTGATGACGAGTGAACGGCCGTCCGGTGAGATCCCGTGATCGTTGTTGATCCGCGGCGTGGCCAGGTCGACAGGGAGCTCGGCGAGCTGACTCCCGCCGACAGGAAGGCGATACAGCCTCCCCTCACGGTTGATCAGGAAATAGCGGCCGTCGCGGGACCAGTTGGGGGCTTCGAAGCGGCGGTCGGCGCTGTAGACGGTTTGAATTTGTCCGGTGGTGATGTCGACGGTCTTCAAGAAACTGCGGGTGGTGGTGTCCTGCATCAGCGTCGCAAGGAAGAGTACAGGAATCATCATGGGCTTACGGTACCTTCTCGAGCAACGCAACCAGCTCGGTCCGATGTGTCCGCTCGGGCAGATGATCCGACACCATCTTGTAGACGGGCCAGCCGCGCGCCGCGGCCCGATCGGCGAACATCTGGAAGGGATCGGGCGTGATCTGCGGCTCGTACGTCAGGATATAGGAGGCAGGAACCTGGAGCCGGGCTGGGTTGACCAGGCGTAGGGTGTCTGTGAAGGTGCGGAGCGACTGTGGCACGTCGCGCGGGATTACCGTCGTGTCCTGCACCCACACGGGCACGAGGTAGTCCCCGCGGGTGATGCTCGCGACGAACTTCGCGCGCCCCGTGTCCGGAATCGACATCAGCGATTCGCCCGAATCGGGAAGCAGCGCGTCGAGATAGACCACACGCTTGATCCGGTCAGGGATCCGGTCCACGACGCCGGTGATGACCATGCCGCCGTAGCTGTGTCCCACGAGCACGACGTCGTGCAGGTTGTCCCAGAGGATTTTGTTGACGACGTCGTCGATATGGGTGTCGAGCCCGATGTTGGGCGATGCCAGATGGTGGCGCTCGCCCAGACCCGTCAGCGTCACCCGGACGACCTTATGGCCGCGTCCCGTGAGCATGGAATCGATCGCAAGCCAATCCCACCCGCCGCCCCAGGCGCCGTGCACGATGACGTATGTGTAATGCTTGGAAGCCGCGCGGCGCTGCTGGGCAGGGAGCGGTGAAATCACCACCGTCACCGCGAGCAGCGCCGCGAGGTGCCGCATCAGAACTCGAGGGCCTTGAGGTACTCGCAATTCGCGCGGGCGTCGGCCAGGTCGCCGGCCGCGTCGTGCGCGGTCTCCTGTTCGACGTACGCCGGCTTCTGCTCCAGCGCCGGCACCGCCGCCAGAAACTTCTTGAAATCGAAGATGCCGGTCCCAAGGCGCGTGTCCTTCGAGCGGTCCGGCACCGCGTCCTTCAGATGGAAACTCCAGAAGCGGTTGGGATACTTCTGCAGGTACTGCATCGGATCGCCGCCGCCGATGAGCATGTTGCCGACGTCGAGCTGGACGTGCGTGACGGCGGGATCGAGGCGGTCGATGAAGACGTCGAAGGGCACCTTGCCGTCGATCGGCTTCTGGTGATAGGCCTCATTGTGGAAGGCGAGCCAGATCCCGGCCTTCCGCGCCACCGCGCCGGCGGCGTTGAAGCGATCGGCCCATTCGCGCCAGTCGTCCAGCGTCTGCTTGGTCCAGTCTTCGAAATCGGGTACGACGAGGAACTCGTGGCCCAGCACCTTCGCCGTCTCGAGACTGCGCTCCCAACCAACGAAAATGGTGTCGGCGGACATATGCGCGGACGGCGCGCGCAACCCCTCGCTCTTCAGGGTCGCGGCGACTTGCGCCGGCGTGCGGCCGAAGAGATTGAACGACCAGAGCAGCTCCACATCGGTGTAGCCCATCGCGCGCACCGCGGCGAGCGTCTGTTCGGGATTCTCCGCCATAGCGTGGCGGACCGCGTACGTCTCGAGACCGATGCGCTGCAACTTCTTGGCGGGTGAACCCAGGGGAACCCGGGCGACCATCCCGCTCGCCGCAGCGGCTCCCATCGTCTGAAGAAAGTCGCGTCGTTTCATGGCGCTAATCTACGGTTTCAAGAACGGACTCGGCTAGGCGAGCTTCCGTTTCAAATTGTCCGAGAGCCGGAGGCTCAACGCGACGAGTGTCAGCGTCGGATTAACCCCGCCGCCCGTGGGAAATACCGACGCGCCCGCAATCGAGAGGTTGGGGACTCCGTGCACCTGGCAGCTCGGGTCCACCACGCCCCAGCGCGGGCTCTGGTGCATCCGCGTCGTTCCCATGTGATGCCAGCCGCCGCTCAGCGTATTCGGCCACCCCGGGTCGGCACTGGTGATCCAATCGAGGAGCTGCACGCGACCCAATCCGCTGCGCCCGAATTCGCGCCCCAGGACCTCGTAGAACGCGCGGAATGTGTGCTTCTCGAGTTCAGTCAGGCGCCAATCGAGCTTCACCCGCGGCATCCCCAAGGCGTCGCGCTCGGTGCTCAGGGTGACGCGCGAGTGCGGGTTCGGCGACTGTTCGTGCCGCGAAATCACATGGTAGAAGCGCCCCGCCGGTGGTGTGGGAGCCGCAGCGGCCGGCGGCGAATCCGCCCGCGCTCGGTCGCGCGATTCCCGCATCGCGCCCACAACGGCGGGAGGCATCGCCTGGAATGTGCTCTTCGCTACTTCGTCGGGATCCCCCGGCTCGAGCGAGACTGTGCCATTCAGCACTCGCCGCTCGCGCTGGACCGCCGCGTGGAGCGCCAGCTCGCCCCGCGCCTTCGTCACGCCGTAGGTCCACTCGTACATCTTCATGCCCGCCCTGGGGACGGCCGCGAGGACGAGATGGCCGCCCGGCATCTCGATGTGCTCCATGAAGAAGCGCCCGACGAGATCGTAGGCATTGCCGAGACCCGAGGCGAGCAACAGGCGCGCGTTCTGAATACTGCAACACGCCAGCACATAGTGGCGCGCCCGGACCCGGAATTCCTTGCCGTCCCAGCCCCGGATGCGCAGCCCCTGGACCGCGGTCCCGGCCTCGTTCGACTCGATTTCGCAGACATTCGCGTGCGTGTAGAGCTCGACGTTGCGCGCGCCGAAAATGGCGTCGCGATACGTCGTGCCGAAACGTGTGGGCGGGCTGAACTGCCACATCTTCGTCCACACGACGCGCGGGTCGAGGGTGAGGGGCACCAGCGCGGGATCGCGCCGCTGCCAGGCGGCGGCAGAGTACTCGTACGGCCCGAGCTCGAAGAGCGGCTGCGCGCGGACATAGAAGGAATCGAGGTCCTCGCGCCGAATCGGCCAGCCGCTGTGCGGCACCCAGTCCCGTTTTTCGAAGTCGATGGCATCGAACGTCGCGCACCAGCCGGCCCAATGACCCGTCGTGCCGCCGAAGTAATGCAGGCGCGCGGCCTCGAGCGGAAAGTACGGCAGCCCCACGATCTCCCCGCGATACAAGTCCTGCATGGCCGGCTCGTACTGGAGACCGCCGCCCTCCAGGAGCAGCACCTTACGGTGTGAGCCGATCCACTCCCGCGCGATCGTGATGCCGGCCGCCCCGGCGCCCACGATGCACAGATCGGCTTCAAGGAGAGTGCCGTTCGGGAGCGTTCGCGCGTCGATGTGCACGCGAGGGCCGCGTCAGGCAAGCAGCGAGAACAAGGCGCACTGGCGCGCCTCGGTCGCCGCGAGAACCCAGCCGTTCACGAGAACCGTGCGGCCGGTCTCGAAATCGCGTCGCACCATTGCGGCGATGGACATGCGTGGCGCCAGAATCGCGGCGCGCAGACGGAGCCGGTCGTTCTCGGCGGGAACGAGCCGGCGATACTGTGCGCCGATTGCGCGTACCGGGTCAGGTCCCAGCACGGCGACGAGATCGGGATGGGGGGGGGCCGCGGCGTCCTCACGCGCGGGAACGGTGAGGAC
>WNFL01306086.1_pt1 | contig 23603 bp, 16 predicted proteins | sample 5400361 | NCBI WGS metagenome assembly WNFL01 (sample SAMN13153351, study PRJNA577476) | soil metagenome | isolation source: 40 cm soil on Douglas fir-dominated hillslope | place: USA:California | collected 2013-09-17
ACCTTTTCCCTCGATGAGGATCAGGTCTCGATCGGACGTGAGTCTGCAAGTAGCATCTCCTTGAGCCACAGTTCGGTGTCGCGGCGTCACTGTCTGATAGAACGAAAGGGCAGCGAGTTCGTGATTCGTGACCTGGACAGCTTTAACGGCACGTTTGTCAACGGCGTACCCGTTAAGGACCAGACACTGGTGCATGCCGATCAGATCAAGGTCGGGAGCATCGCCTTGCTCTTTCTAACCGATGAAAGCGAAGACACGGCGTCGGGCAGCCTGGTTCACCTTGATGATTGGAATTTGGTCACTCAATCGACCAGACAAGTGAGTCCCGGAGTTCTTCTGCACCATACTGAGCAGGCGTTGCAGAGCGCTGAACACGAACGCGTCGCCCGAGACCTGGGCGCGTTGTGCAGAATCGGCTCGCGCATCAATCTCTTGCGTCACACCAAAGAACTGCAGCACGAAATCCTCGATTCAATATTTGAAATCGTTCCAGTCGACCGGGGCGCAATCCTGCTGGGCTCGGAAGAAAACGAGTTCTCTTCGCTTTACGGCCTCGATCGGGAAAGCGAAAGCAAACCGGTTCACATCAGTCGCACCGCTGTGAACAAAGTTTTGACGGAAGGTGTGGCAATTCTCAGTAATGATATCCGTACCAGCGAAACATTGAGCACGGCGCGAAGCCTGATCGTCGCCCAGATCACTTCGCTTATGTGCGCGCCTCTGATTCTCTTCGAAAAGATCATCGGCGCGATCTATCTGGACACGAGTGATCCCGCCGTCCAGTTCGATGATGGACACTTGCAACTCCTGGCCAGCATCGCAGGTATTGCGGCTGTCTCTTTGGAAAATGCTCGTGAGACGGAATGGCTCGAGGGAGAGAATAGCCGGCTGCGGTCGACTCTCGCGATTGAACACAACATGGTCGGCGAGAGCCCCGCTATGAGCGAAGTATATCGCTTCATTGAGCGCGTGGCATCGAGGAACTCCGCAGTCCTGATTTGTGGCGAGAGCGGCACCGGCAAAGAGCTTGCGGCACACGCCATTCACACTAACAGCCCACGAGCGGTTAAGCCGTTCGTGGTGATCAATTGTGCGGCCCTGGCCGAGACTCTCCTCGAGAGCGAGCTGTTTGGACACGAACGCGGTGCATTCACCGGCGCCATAGCTCAGAAAAAGGGAAAGCTCGAAGTGGCGGATGGCGGCACCGTGTTCCTTGATGAAATTGGTGAAATGCCCACACCAATGCAAACAAGGCTGCTTAGGTTTTTGCAGGATCATAAGATTGAGCGTCTCGGCGGCACTCGCTCAATTGAGCTTAATGTGCGCATCGTGGCGGCGACGAATCGGAACCTGGATGAGGCCATCGCCAACGGAACCTTCCGTGCTGATCTTTACCATCGTTTGAATGTCGTAAAAGTCACCATGCCGCCCCTTCGCGAGCGGCGCGAAGACATCCCGTTATTGGCAAGCTACTTTGCGGCTAAATACGCACAGGCATGCAAACGAACTGTGACTGGCATTTCGCCGGCGGCGCGCGTGTTGTTGCAGAGTTACGACTGGCCCGGGAACGTGCGCGAGTTGGAGAATGCGATCGAGCGGGCCATTGTCCTGGGCTCGGCCGAGGTCATCGAAACTGACGACTTGCCGGAGCGGATTTTGGAATCTGCGAACGGCGGCAAGCTGCCAATGGCTAAATACTATGAAGCGGTCAAACAAGCCAAGCAAGAGATAATTCTCAAGGCGCTCGAGCAGGCTAAGGGTAACTATACTGAAGCCGCGAACGCTTTGGGAGTCCATCCGAACAACCTTCACAGGTTAATTCGTACTTTGGATTTGAAGACCGCAATCGCGAAGTAGACCACCAGCGCAAAGAAGCGAGGGCGCATCTTCTGATGCGCCCCCTGGGGGACGGACGCTCTGTCCGCAGGCGCGTGGGTAAGGAACTTTGAAATCTGTCTCTCACCATGTATGTCCGGTCGCGGCGAAACGTTTCTGGGTTCCGGAAAAAAAGAAAGTACCTTCGTTAGCAATGATTATTCGTTGGTTTCGCTTTCGCTGGTGGAACCAGCGGACGCCGCCTTTTGACCGGCCAAATTCGCCATTGACATCGTGTGACGACGCGTTTACTCTGCGGGTGTCTTCGAGCAATTGGTTGCTAGCTACCTTAAGCGCCAAAGGTCGGAATTACTTGGCGACGCAAACGTGGCGGGCCTATGTGGGATCTCGCTGCCCAAACTACCTCAGCAATTTATCAGCGCCGGTTCCTAGTAAGTCCCCTCGAATTTTGCAGGCGCCTGCGCGCGCCGCCATCTCTGAATGTCCAGGATCAATTAGCTGTCAATGAAAAAAGAATGGGTGCTAAGTCAGGATGCCTTAGATACGTTGCTCGCTTGGCTTGACGCTGATCGCGATCGCGCGGGACAGAAATACGAATCAATTCGGCTACGGTTAATCAAGATATTTACCTGCCGCGGGTGTCACGAGGCCGAAGAACTCGCCGATGAGACCATTAACCGGGTGATCGCCAGAGTCGATGAGATCGCGAGCGGATATCGCGGTGATCCCGCCCTTTACTTCTATGGTGTTTCCCACAGGATCCTCCTGGAATATGCGAGAAAGACCCACGGGCCGCTAACAAACGTGCCAGCGGACTCCGCGGCTGTCGCGCTCGGCACGCCGCCGCTGGTTCTCACGCAAGACATCGAACCCGAGTATCAATGCCTTGAGAATTGCCTCGAACGCCTGCCTGCGGAACAACGCGACCTGGTAGTGCGGTATTACCAGCAGGAACGCCAGGCAAAGATAGATCATCGTAAACTGCTGGCCACGGAACTCGGTATTGCGGTCAATGCCCTAAGACTTCGGGCGCACCGAATTCGGCTGACATTGCAACGTTGCGTACTGGATTGTATGGAGCGGCAACCGGCCAACTGAAATGATTTCCGCCTTTCGCGCATATCAAGTGGGGCTGCCTTCCGACCTGAGTTATTTACTCGTATGATTCAGAACGAATTCCAGAACAGGCTCAGACGCTATCTGCTGGGGGAACTCGCCAATGGTGCCAGGGACGAAATCGAGCAGGATCTCCTGATCAATGAAGAATTGTTTGAGGAACTCCTCGTTATGGAAGAGGAGCTCACCGATGAATACATCGAAGGCAAGCTAGCTAACGAAGAGCGTGCCAGGCTTGAACAGCATTTCCTGGCTACGCCTGAGCGACAGCACAGTCTGCGATTTGCCCGCGCACTGAACCGCTATGTGACGACTCATGCAAGCGAGCGAGGCGACGCTGCGCGACCGGTCGTCCCGAGCTTTTTGGGCAGGCAGAGTCGATCGTTTAGCATGGCGGCGGCCGTTGCAATAATAGCTATTATGGCCGTCGCGTTGTGGTTCTTCTTCTTAGGTCAACATTCGCCACCGATGTTTACAACGCTGACCTTAACGATTAGTCCGAACACGCGAGATGAAGGTGTCCAGGCACCAAAGATAAAGCCCTTAGGCGAGGAGACGCTGAGAATCTACTTGATTTTGCCAAATCCGCCCCCGTCGGCGGTCGGGTATCGCGCTCAATTGTTGGATGTGAACGGGGAGTCCCGGTCTTTGAAGATAGCAGGACAAGATGCTCAATCGGTAATTCTGGAGATCCCTGGTTCGCAACTCCGGCGCGGTCAATACGCCTTGAACCTCTCGGCGATCAAAGCTGACGGGACTGAGCAACGAATCAGTGGCAGCTATTACTTCACGGTCGAATAGTTGACGTTTACACGATTCGCCGCTTGCGATTACGGCGATACCACCAGGCCACGACGATTACCAAAACCAGCAGCATAACTCCGGCCAGGATCGCCCAATGGGCTGGTACAGATTTCTTGGGAGTGGCTGCGATAATCCGGCGATAGTCACCCTGCAGAGTAAATGCAGCCCAGTAATAAGGAGAATGCCATTGCGGTTCTTGCCTGATACTATTTTGGGCCGCACGCAAGGCGGCCGCGGGCGCCATCCCGCCTTGCAATAAGTTGCCGTAGAAACGTTTCATCAACTCGGCCGTCGCTTCATCATCTACCTTCCACAAGCTGGCCACGACAGTCGACGCACCGGCGTACATGAACCCGCGGGTAAGTCCGACCAATCCTTCTCCGCGCACGTCCTTGCCCAGGGCCGTGCGGCAGGCGCTCAACACTACTAGATCAACCGGTGCGCGCAGATTGTAAATATCGGCCAGCCCGACGAAGCCGTTCACTCGGCGGCCATTTCGATCCATCAGCGACAACACGAGCCCTGACAGTTCCGGTTGTTTCGCGTCGAGTAGGCCGTGGGTTGCGAAATGCAAAATGCGGTATTGACGCAAATCCAGACTCCGGAGATTGTCACGAGTGGCCGCAAAATCGGAAAGGACTACCATATCGTTGGCCGGAGCTAATTTGCGCAGCTCATTCAGTTCGTGACGGGCGAAAAACAGCGGCCCGAGCTTGGCCGGCTCAAGCGTCTCACCTTCACTGTCTTCTGAGCCGCGTTGCGCTGGCGAGTCCCTTTCTGATTCGGCAGACTTGGCCGCATAGTTTGATGGCAACACGGGATCGCCCATCGCCGCCAGCAGCTTGGGAGCAACCTGACGATTGATCGCCTCATGTTGTACCGCCGCCAGAGTCGAGGCAGAAGGTGCATTGACAATTTCATGTCGCACGACCAGTGGCTCATTTGGAGAAATCGGGGAACCCAGAATTTGGAACGGTATGTACTGCAGGATTCCATCGGGAACAATGATCAAGCGGGTCGACGACAGCCTCTCGGCGACGGGTCCGAGCAGAAGTACGCTCACGTCGCTGATGGCGGCTTGTAATTCAGCTTCTTCGGCGGGTTCTGTATGTGGTTTCGCCAGCAAGGCTGAGAGTTTGAGAACGGCTCTCTCGACCGTGTTCTTCCCCGGTAATTTATAACTGGTCATACCCGATGGAGTGATCATCCACAGATAACTCGTTTGGTCGCCCAACGAGTACTCTAATAGCGAAGTGTCCGCGTCTGTTACCTGTCTTCTGATCTCATCGAACTCCAGGGGCAAAGCGCGCATCAAGTTGTTGAACTTCGCCGTTGAATTAATCTGCGCTTCCAGAGTTTCGCGCCTGGTCCGAACCTGTTTCAATTCGGCCTCCAGTTTCTCTCTGGCTTCGCGGACGCTGCCCTCACTTCGCTGCTTTGCCTGCTCATCCAAAAGTCCCTGTTCTTCCTTTTGCAGTTTTTCTTCGTCAAGCAAGAGCGCCGGATTGGCGACCTGACGTAACTCCCGCTGAGAATCTTTGAGCGAGTCCAGTAGCGAACGCGCTCGCCCTCGTTCACTTGCCTCAAAGGCCGCAGTGGCAAATTGCTTTCCAGGTTCTTTCGCATCACGTTGCATGAGCCACTCAACATAGGTCTCATAACGATCGTGCACGGACGCGAGGAAAGAACTACGTAGTTCCTTGCTGGATGCATTCTCACGCAACAGTTCGGTAAGCGATATCGATCTCTGTAAATAATTTCCGGCTTCTTCAAGCTTCTGCCGCCGCAATGCCAGCTTGCCCAGACCAAAACAGAGCGCCGCCTCGTTGGTGAAGTCCTGGACATTTTTACCTTTAAAGAACCGCAGGGCCTTGCCGTAAGCGACGGCCGCGGATTCCAAATTTCCCTGCAAATACTCCGTTTGTCCCAGGAAGGTCTGCGCGCGCGCCCAAGGCCGGCGATTCCCGGTTCGTTGATAGAGGGCAGTCGCGCTTAGAAACTCCTGGTGTGCCTGCTCGTACGATCCAGCCGCCAGCCAGACCTTGCCCAGTTCCTCATGGCACAGACCGGCCGCGAAGTCCGCACGAATTTCTTCGGCCCGTTTCAGCCCTTGTTCGACTTGCTGAGCGGCGCCGGCGTAATCCCCAAGACGGGCCCGGACGCGGCCGACTTGGCGGCCGGCATCGATGGCGGCTTGGTCATCATGAGCCTGGTCGCGATAGGAGACCAATGCTTGCTGGAAGTAGCCGAGAGCTGTATCCAATTGCCCGTAAGCTTCATACGCTTCGCCGAGGACAGTCGCGATCTGTCCGGCCAGATACGGTTCAGCTTCTTTGTCGGTAACCAGGAGTTGGGCCTCGTTGACGGTGCTCAGCGCTTTTTGCCATTGTCCCTGTCTGATCGCCAAAAAACTAGTGTCCATCAGCGCGGTCGCCAGTTCAATTGAGTCGCTTAGACTTCGCCAAATATTCGCGGCCGCTTCCAGAGCATTTGCAGCTTCCGCTCCTTTGTCCAGTAGCATATAGGTTTCGCCCTGATCAGTGAGCGTGCGGGCCTCGCCGCGCTTATTCTGCAGCTCATGCCAGATCTCCAACGCCTTGTCATTGCTGTCACGCGAATTCGGCAGGTCAGATCTCTGAAAGTAAACGGCGCCCAACTCAGTCAGGGTTTGTGCCTCGCCCAGGCGATTCTTTGAGCTGAGGCTCAGCGCGTGGGCCTGGTTGAGAAGGTTCAGGGCCGCCTGGCTATTCTGCCGGTAGCGTTGAGCGCGAGCAGCTAAAATGAGTGCTTCGATTAGCAGTGTCTCGTCTCGAGTTTGTCTGGCGGCGGTCAGCGCTTCCCTTGCGTCACTCAGCGATGCCTCCAGGTCGTTTAGCTTGAGATGCAATTCTCCGATTTGGCTGATAGTTCGGATGAGCGCAACGATGTCGTTGGTCTCCCGCAACCGATCACGATCGGCGGTGAGTGTTGCTAGTGCCTGCCGGCGCGACTCGATGCTGCTTAGTCCTGAGGCAGTACCGGCCGGGCCCGCTGCCGTCACGTTTTGGGGTTGAGGGCGTAAGACGAACGAACCGAGATGGCAAACTGCTGAAATTAGTAAGAGCTGGAAAACAAGGAAGCGCAGTCGGTCACAGGCGCAGGCAAAACCCTTAGCCCGGCGCTGGGAAGAACTTCTCCAGGTACGATTCATCTCAAAGTAACGCTTGCTTTACGTACCGTCGACTCTTCGGAGCTATTATCTTAGCTTTCTTTTGTTTCTTAGTAGCTCCAATTGGCGCGATTACTTTCGCTACCAATCCCCTGACGTTCCAACCCAGGTATGAAACCGCCTCCTGCTGGTTAGCGCCTCCGGTCATTCGGCCTGCTTCATCGGTCCGGCGCGCGCAGTCAGCGGGAGCCAGATAGTTGCGGCGCGGATAGTTTTTGATCGGTGGACAGGCGCAGTCATCATTTTTACCGGTATCAGAACTTGATTTCTGCAGATTGATGGCGACCGCGTCGGAGCTATCCGTAACGGCAAAGTCAATCAAGCCCAGGGCCGCACTCTCCGTATCGCCCCTTACCGAGAATTGCCGATCTGCACGGCGCACCTTGCGTAGCGTGGCTCGAAAGAAGTCTTCCAGAAAATCGGCCCAACCCGAAGGCCTGGTAAACTTATAGCCCTTATAAGTTTCGAACGCCGTTTTCAGTTGCAGATCACGGCCTTGATTCACGGGAGTAAAGAAATAGGGTTTTTCCGGCAGCGTCCACGGGAAATACACAGAGAGGCCGTGTGAGTACTGGAGGTCTGAGCCAATGTAATAGGAAGAGGTAACCATCCGTTGGACTTCGCGCAGCACGGCTTCGCAACGAACCGCAATTTCCTTGAGTTTCCGGACCTGCTGGGTATTTCGGAACTGCTCTGGCGCGAAAGCGGTCTGAGTGCTGCTGCCTAACTCTGTTAGGACGGTCGCATTTGCCTGCACCAGTTGATCACACTTCCACATCAGACGTTCGCAAAAATCGTATAAGTCAACAAACGTCTCGCTCCAAAAAGCTTGCGCCTCCAAGCGTGCCAGTCTAATGGCGTCGCAGATGGTCGGATAACGTAAGATCAGTTCTCCTTTATTCTTCCCGAACCTCTTTGGTTCGAATTTCAGCCCGCTTCTCAAAGTGCGCACCAGATCCCTGACCGCAGCGATAATATTGACCTCACCCCCGAACGTTCTCAGATCGCAAACAGCCTGTTCGGACGAGCGATCCATCAGTGCGAAATCAAGCAGATTGCGGGCGCACACTTCCAGTATCTTTCCGGCAACGTCTTTCGTCGCCCGGCCAGGTTTTTCAACGATCGAATTGATTATCTTCTGATAGGGCCATCCGATGGCCAGCATCAAATCCTGAGAGCCAAGCATGAAATCAGTTTGTCCTCTGATCTCAAAGGCAGTCTCGAGGCCGTTCATTACACAATTATCACAGGCCAGGATGTCGAGCTGAGGTTTGCCGTTCTGGCGGCCAAAATACTTCGTCAGTAGTTTGCCAAAATCGGTGAGAGTCAGAAAGCTGGCCGGATTGTCTCGGGCCAGGAATGTTTGACCGGCAACTGCCCCGCCATGACCAAAGGTAATAAGCATGTATCTATCCGCTTGATAATTCTCCAGGGCCCAGCCGATAAAGCGAGAGAGACCATCCGTCGCGACGGTTGGTGACCCGGCTTCGGTGTTCTTAGTCTCTTCAGCGCAGAAGTTGGGCGCGATGATGCTATGGCTGCGGTCATCTGGCGGAATCAGGTCGTTGTGTATTGCCCAATTCATGTCGTTCGCAACCCCGCGACTACGGTTCACCTGTAAATAGCGCGAGCCTTTTGGTCTGGGAGTGTTGGAATCGAAGCATGCCAGGATCTCGACGTCCCTGCTCGGCTTCGCCGCTTCCAACTCCTGCATCACGGAGATGCAATTCGCGGTTAGACTATTATCGCCGGCAAGGTAGATCATAATCGTCCACTTGCGCTTCGGCTCAGACGTTTTTCTGCTTCGTTCACTGGTGTCTGCCTTTTTGTTCTTAGCCATGAGGGTCCTCCGCAATCTGGGTTGCACTATAAGTTGCTAGCACTAATTTGAGAAGGGCAAGAGCCGGTGCTGTAAATGTGACAGCCCGATGACGAACGTATTTGCGCGTCCATAGTCTTATGGTTCCGATGAATGAATCATTTCGGAGCTATGAAGCGATCCCGGTACAAATCATCCGGGCTTTATGGCAGAGGTTTTCAGCAGGGACTATTTGGTAAAGGGAACTGCTTGCAATGCTTGTGGTCGCGACCCTCAAGGTCGCAGATTGATGTTGTAAGTCTTAATCTTCGAATTCAGAGTTGTGGGGTTCATACCCAATAATCGCGCGGCCCGCGATTGATGTCCGCCCGTCTGATCCAGAGCGCGACGGATCAAATCAATTTCAAAACGGCGCACTTCGTCATAAAAGTTAACGCCTCGTCCCACGTCTATCCCCGAAGAAGCACCGGCGCCTTCGCGCACGACCGCGCGGGCCGCTTGTGGGTCGGCGATTTCAGGCCGCAGGCATTCGCGCGAGATCTCGTCACCGGGAGCAATCACGACGGCGCGTTCGATGGCGTTCTCCAATTCGCGTACGTTTCCGGGCCAGGAATAATTCTCCAGCAATGAGAGGACTTCGGGCGCAATGTGCTCAGACACCTTGCGTGCATTTTCTTCGTTGTATTTGCGGATGAAGTGTTGAGCGAGGGGCAGCACGTCCTGTCTGCGATCGCGCAAGGGTGGTAATTCGATCGGCACCACTGCCAGCCGGTAGTACAGGTCCTCGCGGAACATCCCCTGACGCACTGCTTCTTTAAGATCGATGTTCGTAGCCGCAATGATGCGCACGTCTACGCGCCGCGGGCTGGTATCTCCGAGCGGTGTGAATTCGCGCTCCTGAATCACCCGCAGCAGTCGCACCTGGGTTTCGGGAGGGATATCACCAATCTCGTCGAGAAAGATCGAACCGCCGTCGGCGACTTCGAAGTAGCCCTTCTTGGCCGCGACCGCACCGGTAAAGGCTCCGCGGGTGTGGCCGAAGAGCTCTGACTCAAGCAACTCGGAAGGGATATTTGAACTATTGACCGTCACGAACGGGCGATTGGCGCGCAGGCTGGACTCGTGAATAGCCTTCGCGATCAGTTCTTTACCGGTGCCACTTTCGCCCGTAATCAGAATCGTCGAGCGGGCAAAAACTTCCTGCATGATGTCCGAGCGCCCAACCATGGCGCCCCGGTCGACCTCGCGGCTCATCGCCTGCCGCAACGATCGTCGTTCTTCTTCCTTGCGCCGGCGCTTGACTCCGGCAGCCACGGTCGCGCTGATGTGTTCGTTCTGAAACGGCTTGCGAATGCAGTTGAAAGCGCCCTTCTCCCACGCCGTGATCGCCGTGTCGAAGGTAGCGTACGCCGTGATCATCACTACCACTGCCTCCGCGTCGAGTTTCAAAAACTCTTCCAGCGCGCGCAAGCCGCCAATTCCCGGCATCGACACGTCGAGTAACACCGCGTCGTACGAACGCTTGGTGTACGCGTCCAATCCTTCTTCGCCGGTCTTCGCGAGATCGACCCGATAACCCTCAGACGAGAGCAGGGTCTCGAGGACATCACGCATGATCTCCTCGTCGTCAACGACCAGCACTGAGCCTTTTCTAGCCATTTTTCCAGTGGCACAGACTGAAATCTGTGCCAGCCCACCCGTTTGCTATCGCAAACGGTTCCGTAGCAAGGGCGAGATTATTACCGAAACTACCAGTAAAAAGCTAATGATGAGACTTCGACTACAGGGCGGCTGCCTGTAATCGCGCGCGGGGATCGCTGGTGGGCAGCATGATGCGAAACGTAGTACCGAGCCCAGGCGTGCTTGAAACGTTTATGTGTCCTGAATGCTCCTGAACGATACCGTAAGTCACCGCCAGGCCCAGGCCCGTACCGCGACCGACGCCTTTGGTAGTGAAAAATGGATCGTAGATTTTCGCAACGTCCTCCGGCGCGATGCCCACCCCACTGTCGGCGACCTCGATCAGCAACGACCCTTGGTCGTCTCCTTTGCGCGTGGCCAGGGTGATGCGGCCGTTGCCATTGGCGATCGAATCGCGCGCGTTGAGGATCAGGTTGGTAAATACTTGTTGCAGCTTAACGGAGTTGCCATGAACCTGCGGGAGGTTCTGTGCATAATCGCGCACGATCTCGATATTGCTGCGCCGCAATTGCGGCTCGAGCAATTGCAACGTGTCGTCCAACACACGGTGAATATCGACTCCGGCAAACTCAGCCGCGCTACCTGTTCGTGAAAAGTTCAAAAGATTATTGACGATATCGGTGGCGCGATCGGCCTGCCGCCTGACCTTGAGCAGCAAAGCATGCTTAGGGTCATTTTCCGGCAACATATTGAGAAGCATTTGCGTGTAGGACGAAACGCCCGTCAGTGGCGTGTTCACTTCGTGGGCCACGCCCGCAGCCAGCAAACCGATGGATGAAAGCTTCTCGCGCTGTTGCAGTTGTTCTTCCAGAGCCAGCCGTTGCGTGACATCTTCAAACACGACCAACGCTCCGGTTTGTTCATCTGAATCAGCACAGAGCGGAGCCAGGGCAATGTTGAGGACCAACGACCGGCCGGCCCGCGTGGCCGTGTGCATCTTGTAAATCTGGCGAGTCTGCCGCAGATGCCAGCCATCGGGGCCCAGCACCTGATGCAGCGTGTCGGCGAAATCTTCAGCAAAAAGGTCCTCGACGTTCTTCCCGATAGCCTCGTCCCGGGTCAGCGAGAAAATTTCTTCGAGCGCGGAATTCAACCGCGTGATAGACCCGTTGAGATCGACCGCCATCAGGCCCACGTTGATCGATTCGACGATCGACTCGTTGAATTCTTTGAGAATTTCCAGTTCGGCGGCGCGGTGTTCCTGCTCCTGATAAAGCAGGCTGTTTTCAATTGCCACCGAGATGTAGCCGGAAACGGTCCGCAAGATCTCAACGTCTTCGGATGAGAGCAGCGCGCCATCGGCCGAACGGCCCAGACCAATCACAGCCACCATCCTGCCGCGAACCACGCAGGGCACGTAATAGTGCAGCACGCGGCGGACGTAACCATCGCCTTCGGGTGTTGATTCGAGATCGTCGGCGCGAACCACACCGGTCTCAGCCGAACGCGTGCGGATCATTTCACGAAAATCTGCCGGCACCGTTATCGGGGCTGACAGGCCGGCCGTGCGGGCGACGCGATAACCCGACGGCGCGTGTGGGTCTTCCAGGAAGATCGCCAAACGCTCGACATTCATGACCTGCCGCAGTCGCGTAATCAGCGAATCCAGCAAAGGATCAAGCGCCGTAGTCGCCGAGATCGTGCGGCCGAAATCCAAAAGGCTGCGCCGCAGGTCATAACGCTGACCGTAAAAGATCCGATCCACTTGCTCCTGCATAAAATTCTTAACCGGAGCAGCGATCATCACAATGCAGGCCATCGCACTCACGGAAAGAATCAATCGCAGCGTAATTTCGCCTGAAGACGCCTCACCGCTCGCGTAAACGCCGGCCACGTAAACGACCGCACCGATCGCTACCGCGATCGCGAGTGTAGTGAAGGCATAGACCGCCGCGCGGCGCACGACGAGTTCGACGTCCATCAAGCGATAGCGGACCACCGAATAGCCCAATGCGAGGGGAATCAAAATCAACGGCGCGACTGCTACGTCGCTTAGAGGATTCGCACTCTCAGTGAGGATAAATCCAGTCGCATATAGCGCCGTGAACGGCACTATCGCCAACGCGGATCCCCATACCACCCACTTCAATTGCTGGCGGGCCACGGTGTTCTTGCTGATCACGAATCGCCGGATCAGCAACGCCGCGCTGGCCAACAGCGCAACGACTAACTGAATGAAGGCTCCTTTGTAAAAACCGGCGCCAAAGTTCACCGAATAGTCGAGCAGCCGGTGCGGTAACACTCTGGCCAATTCGTCGTGAAAAAAGACGAACGTTGCGACACATAGCAGCAACGCTGCCGGCAGATACAGGAGCACGCTCCGCCAACGCCGTTCTTCGAACAAGTGATATCGCACCGGGTAGATCGTGCTGAAGTGCAGAAACAGCGGCGCAAACATTATCAGCCCGGCGCTGCGCAGGAACGCGATCGCCAGATCCAGGTCTTTATAGGTTCCAATCGGCGTGTAAAAGTGAAAGACAAAGGCCGTCAAACAAAGCGATGCAAAGTGCAGAACGAAGGGCGATCTACCACCCTGCTTGAAAACTACAAAGAGGCCGACGAACAGATAGACAAGACCAATCAGATTAATGTAGAGGTCCCGCGCGGTCCAATTGGGAATGGTTCCCAGTTGATCGAGGTCTGCGTAATAGATTCGGTTATCTGCGGGATAAGAGGGACGTTCGATGAGGTAATGAATCTCACCTCCCACCCGAGCCTGGTCCAGATATATTTGAACATCCCTGGCATCGGCTATTTGCTCGCACTTGGGGCCGCTGGTGACTTTTTCGCATCTCTGTTCGACCATGCTGATCGCGATGAGATGATCGCCAGGAATCACCTGCGCTCTGGCGGCCGCAGAGGCCGGCTCGACTGTTTTGGCGACCACTCCCTGGGAGGTATCCACCCAGGTCACGCCATCCCATGGCGGCGGCTGGTTTCGCAAACGCTGGAAAAAGTTCATTGCTCCGGCAACAATCAACAGTGCCGCTACGATTAGCAGCAACCATGTTTTGCCTGTGAGTACTGAACCCTTCATCTCAGTTTCTTTAGGTTTATGAAACCGTTAATGCGGACTATTCCCTAGCCCCTTTCTCAAGATCACTTCTCTGAACACACACCAACGAGCAAATTAAAGCAACCGATGTTCCAACTGAACACGGCCACCCGACTTTTGTTGCTTGGGAGCACAAGGCAATGTATTTGGCCCTGGGCATCAGTTCTCGGTTGCCCGGGAATTCAAAGACGCGACGATGAGTGCGCAGGGACGTCCAAGTTTTCGTACTCGTCCGAGATTTTGGAGAAGCACTGGGAGCCTAACGCTGAAGATGGCGGAAACGACTGGCTGAAGGGTCGTGCCGCCTTCCGACTCTTAGAATCTAACCGAAATTCCGCCGCGAACTGAACGGCCCGTCGGACAAACATCCAGCACCGTCTCGCCGTTGCTGGTCCTCGATTGGAAGTCCAGCAGATTGCGCGCGTCAATGACAGCCTGAGCCCGAACCCGCAAACCGAACGTGGGCAGATCCTGGGTCACTTGAATACTAAGCGACGGATCGTAAACCGCGAGCCGGCCGGCGAAAGGATCGATGGCGAACACGGTCGCCTGGGGCGAAAAGCGAAATACCGTTTGTACATGGGTGCCCGTGGACCAGTCTCCGGCAACCTGAAAGGCGCCACTCTGGAAGAAGCCGTCATTGAAGAGCTCCGATGGATTCGTGATTCCATTCGGTGAGAGTTTCTGCCCGCGGCCTAAGGAATAACCGGCGGACGCGCTCCAAACGCGATTCAGCCGGCGCGAATAAACGAACCGCACACCTCGGGCCGAGCCCTCCTGGTTAGCGACGCCGAGCAACGCGGCGGCGTTCTCGCCTGAGAAAGCGGAGAGAGACGCTGACATCAGGCCGACACCGCGACCGCTGATCATATCCATGAAAGCTGTTGCTTCGACGTTGGAACGATTATCAAGAACCCGCTCAACTCCGAATTCCAGACGGCGACTTTGGCCCATGACAGCGCGCCCTCCAACGAACGCGATTGGTTGCGTGGGCGCTTGCTTGAAGATCACGTCGCCAGATTCAAAACTCGCGGAGCTTTGCGGTCCGGTTTCAGTTCCGCCCGGAGCAAAACTCGCTTTGACACGCGTGCGCGCATTGGCATCAAACTGAACTCCGAGCCGCGGACTAATCGCGGCTCCGTTACCTGCACCCATGAAACGAGAGTAATCCAGTCCCAGCACGACCACGACGCCATCGCGGACAATCCACTCGTCGACTGCGCGCACTGACATTTGACCAAGCGCGTGTTTGGCGTCCATCCCACCTTGAGCTGCCCATAAAGGGAAGCTCGCGGCACCGCCAGTCAGATTAACGCGATGACGACTGTTGACCCGCACTCGCGCGGTAGTTTCGAAGCGTTGCGGTGCGCCCGAACCGACGCCCGTCTGGCCGGCAAAGATCAGATCGATTCGCTCAGAAGCAGGGAATGCCACTGCGAAATTCACACCCTCGTAAGCCGAGCTAAACGGATTGGTAGAAGTCGCAAAGTAAGTCTCGACGACTCCCTGGGTGCGAATTCTGGCCGCTTCATTCGGGCGCTGTGTGTCGGATACCTCTCCATTCACATTTCCTGCTGGTGCCGAATTTTCCGCAGCCGCGATCGTCGAGTCGTCGCCTTCGTTCGCCTGAAAGATCGAACGGCGACCCTGGATAGCGCGCAAAGTCCATTTGACACTATCCCGATCCCTACGTTGATCGACAATAGTCCTGCCCGAACCGGCAGGTTCGAGATTGAACCGATAAGCGATTTCGGCCGAGGGGTTGACCTGAACTGACGAGAAGAGAACTTCGCTGAAGCCCTCCGCAATTGCTCTCAGCGAATAACGGCCGGCGGGAATTCTCGCCGAAAAACTGCCGTCAGCTGCCGTGCGCGTCTGCTTGACGAGTTGGTTGGCGCCTTCGCGAATCAGCTGAATCACGGCACCCGCCAAAGGCAGACCCTTGTTATCTCGAACTGTGCCGGTGATGGTAGCCAGACCGCGGGCACCTTTGCCCTGGGCCGGAGCGGTCATCGATAAGATGACAGCCAGGACCAACATCGGCGTGCTAAATCTGAAAATTGTTTTCATCGTGGCCGGACCTCCGGACTGACCTCGCGCGGATTTTGCGAGCCTGGTGCTGGAACGAAAACCGGATTGCCAATATCACTCTCGTTCGATTCTCAATTTGCTTCGTTCAGATGCCTGAGCGGTTTTCGGAATCTTTCGTTCCGGTCCCCATCCGCCCGGGCACGGGAGACTATCACCCGTTTGAATGTTGTAATTCTTAGCCATTGGCCGGACCCGTGTCAAGCTTTCGCCCCGAGTCCGACGGCTGTTTTGCCGGGTCTTTTCCACGTGTTACGATGGACGTTCAAGAGGTAAGTCAGCCAATTGTCCAGATAAAAACGATGATAGATCAGGTTCAAACCACCCGCCTCGCCAATGGCCTCACAATTCTGACGGAACATATGCCGGGGCTTCGTTCCATCAGCCTGGGAATCTGGGTTCGTCGCGGATCGCGCCACGAAACGCCGGCGCTGAACGGGATTTGCCATTTCATTGAGCACGCTTTATTCAAAGGTACTGAGCGTCGTTCGGCGCGACAAATCGCCACGGAATCCGACCGTCTGGGGGGACACCTTGACGCTTATACCTCTCATGAAATCACCGGATTTGCATTGAAGGTAGTCGACACGGCACTACTGCAGGCCTTCGATCTGCTTGCCGACATGCTGGCCAATCCTCGCTTCGATCCCGACGATCTAACGCTCGAACAGGGAGTAATTATCGAAGAGATGAAGATGATCGGGGACACGCCCGACGAACTTCTCAATGAGCTTTTCCACGCCGCTTATTTTCCCGGTCATTCCCTGGGCCGCCCGATTGAAGGAACTGAGCAGACAGTCTCGTCGTTTGATCGGGCCATCACCGCCGCCTTTCACTCCGCGGCCTACTCGCCCCGCAACCTGGTGGTCGCCGCGGCGGGCAACGTTACGCACGCGCAACTGGTCGAGTTGGCCACGCAAACCTTCGGTGCAGGCGGAAACGAAGCCGAAGCAGCCTCGGCCGTGGCGCTTTCACCAGAAACTGCCGCGCCGATTCTGATTGAGCGCAAAAACGAACTGGAGCAAGCGCACTTGATTATCGCGTCGCCGTGGCCTTCGGCGAGAAGTGAAGATCGTTATGCGGCCAGCATGCTGGGAACGGTGATGGGTGGCGGCACGTCCAGCCGGCTATGGCAGTCAATTCGTGAAGAGCGTGGATTGGCATACTCGATCGGCGCCGGCGGAAACACATACACGGACATAGGGATGTTCACGATCTACGCGGGTACGTCGCCGGCTCATCTCGATGAGGTCCTTGATTTGTCTTTGCAGGAACTACGACGCGCCGTTCATGAGCCGGTTGCGGAAGAGGAGTTACAACTGGCAAAGGAACAGGCGATTGCTTCAGTATTATTGAGCCTGGAATCTTCCAGTTCGCGCGTCGGAGCGCTGGCGCGCCAGGAAATTGTTCACGGCAGGCGTATTTCGCCCGAGGAGATCATTCGATCTATTGAAGCAGTCACTCCGGAAGACATGCAGCGCGTAGCCCGGAGTTGTTTTACTACACGGGCACTGGCGCTGGGCGCACTCGGCAACCTGAATGGATTCTCAGTCGATCGCGGGCGTCTGGAAATCTGAACATTTTCCATTTCTCAATGATGTTCGCGCTGGACTCGAAGGGCAAAACCAATGTCAGATGAAAAATGAGAAATGGAAAATGTTCTTGCTTGACCCGGTAACCGTGTCTTTTGTTCTAACTCATGAAAATCTCCGTACTTGGCAGCGGCTCTACCGGTAACTCGGTCCTGCTGGTCGCAGACGAGACCCGCGTGCTGGTAGACGCCGGCCTCAGCGCGCGGGAAACCGCGCGCCGGATGTCCGCGCTCGGAGAAGATCCGAATTCACTCGACGGGATTCTGATTACGCATGAGCACGGCGATCATGTCGGTGGGTTGCGGGTCCTGATGAGGGATCTGGATTGTCCGGTCTTCATGTCAGCTAAGACACGCGACGCTTATGTCTGTGAACGGCGAAATGTCGCGGATGAAGAGCCGCGCCGCCGCTCAGACGCCTTGCGCGATCGAATGATCGAGATCGACTCCGGCCACGACTTTCGCATCGGCGACATCGACTTTCATCCGTTCACGGTACCGCATGATGCGGTGGACAACTTCGGATTCACGGCCACTCACGACGGAGTCAAGGTCGCGACGTTGATGGATTTCGGTCACATCACGACCTTGATCACTGAGCGTCTGCGTGGCTGTGCGGCGATTGTAATCGAATCGAACCACAGCCGCGATATGCTCAAGACGGTCGAGCATTATCCCTGGGAACTGAAGCAGCGCATTCTTTCCCGGCTCGGTCATCTGTCGAATGAAGATATCGCCGAATGGCTGCTCGACAGCTTTGACGGCCAGGCACAGCACATCGTTTTGGCGCATCTTTCGCAGCGCGCGAACAATCCTTATCTGGCCAAGATCACTGCTGAGAGTGCTTTGCAGGAGCGCTCGCCATTATTCGCGGGCGACACTGAGATCACGCTTTCATTTCCGAAAGAGCCGACTGCCTGGATTGAAGTTTAGAGGAAAACCAGGGACGCGGCTTTGCCGCAGCTAATTGCGGAAAGGCTTTGCCTTTCCGGGGTACGTCACATGATCTCAACGGAGAGGCTGCGCCTCGACGAAAACGAGCGGAGGCAAAGCCTCCCGAGCTTAAAGGAAGACGGCACCGGTAAGGCAAAGCCTTACCGCAATGTGCTGCGGCAAAGCCGCGCTCCTCTCCTCACGGTCCTGTTGCTCTTCACCTTCGCGTGCAGCAGCCAGAACATCCGCCGCAGCGGAATGCCGGCCGCGGCGCAGACGGTACTGGACACATCGATTGAAGACATTGACGCCGGCCGTTACGAAAAGCTTTATCATGAAGCCGCGGATGAATGGCGGAACGATACGACGCTGGATGAATCCAAAGCGACTTTTCAAAAGCTGTACGATAAGCTCGGCAAAGTGCACACACGCGATCTGCAGAGCGTTCGGGAAGAACAAACTTCAACCGCGCCGATCGCCGGCCACTCGATGGTTGCGCTCTATCAGACTTCATTCGAACAGGGAAGCGGCATGGAAACATTCACGCTGGTGGAACGCGGCGGCCGCTGGTATTTGGCAAGATATTACGTAAATTCAAACGCTTTGAAATGAGGATCCGCAGATTACGCAGATTTCACAGATTAAGAAAAACGAATTGGGTAAGCAGCGTGGTGTCAGTGCGCTCAAGAGCGGACTTACAAGCCTTTTTCGGTCTGTTTGAATCTGTGTAATCTGCGGACAAAAATTGGAAGATGATTGATCGCTACACACTGCCCGAGATGGGCGCACTCTGGTCGGAAGAGACCAAGTTCCAGAAATGGCTGGACGTCGAGATCGCGGTCTGCGAAGTCCATGCCGAAATGGGCACGATTCCGAGTGATGCACTGGAACAGATCAAGAGTCGCGCCAAGTTTTCCGTCGCCCGGATCAACGAGATCGAGAAGACCACTGACCACGACGTCATTGCGTTTACGACTAATCTGGCTGAATCAATCGGTGACGCGGCCCGCTTCGTTCATTACGGTCTGACTTCTTCTGACGTAGTGGATACGGCCAACGCACTTTTGCTCCGCGATGCCTGTGACATCCTGCTAAAGAAAATCGAGGTCCTGCTCGACGTGCTCAAGCGTCGCGCGCTTGAGTTCAAAGACACACCGCAAGTCGGCCGCACGCACGGCATTCACGCTGAACCCACTTCATTCGGTTTGACCTTTGCGCTCTGGTACGACGAAATGCGACGTAACCGTGCGCGGCTCGAGAAAGCTCGAGAGTCAGTAGCCGCCGGCAAGATCAGCGGCGCAGTCGGCGCCTTTGCGCACCTCGATCCACAGGTCGAGGAAGAGGTTTGTGCCAGGCTGGGAATCAAAGCGGCGCCGGTTTCTCCACAGGTCGAGGAAGAGGTTTGTGCCAGGCTGGGAATCAAAGCGGCGCCGGTTTCAACCCAGATTATTCAGCGTGACAACTATGCGGAATACCTCTGCACGCTGGCGATCATCGCTTCGTCTTTGGACAAGTTCGCATTGCAGATTCGCCACTGGCAACGCACCGAAGTGCGTGAAGCGCAGGAGAAATTCAAGCCAGGTCAGAAAGGATCGAGCGCCATGCCGCACAAGCGCAACCCGATTCTTTCCGAACGTATTTGTGGAATGGCCAGGCTCGTGCGCGCGAACAGTATCGTGGGACTTGAGAATGTGGCGCTCTGGCACGAGCGCGACATCTCGCATTCGTCGGCGGAACGCGTCGTGTTGCCCGACTCGAGTATTGCGACGGATTATATGCTGCAAAAGATGGCGTCGCTGGTCGAAGGTTTGGTTGTTGATCCCGAACGCATGTTGGAAAACCTTGCCGCCACGCGGGGATCGATCTTTAGTGGACAGCTTCTGCTGGCGCTGACTAAGGCCGGTGTCTCGCGCGAGGATGCCTACGAATGGGTGCAGCGCAATGCGATGAAGGCCTGGGACGAAGGCGGCGAGCTCCGGGCACTGGCCTCGGCAGACAAAGATATCTCTGCCCACTTATCCAAAGAGCAAATCGATCGAGTCTTCTCTCTTGATACCTACCTGCGGAATGTCGACAAGGTTTTTGCCCGGGTGTTTCTGTGAGGAGCGGTACGCCAGATAGACGACGGAAGCGCGATCGTCGGCGACTTCCATCGTCTATGATCAGTAGATGGCGCTAGTTGCCGGCAAACTTTTCCGCCATGTTGCCAATAATCGGAAGCTTGTACATTTCACCCTGGTAGGACTTAACGGCACACATGACGATTCCGACGAGCATAATCAAAGGAACCACCATCCAGATAAGACCTGAAATCAGTGAAAAGATCAGTCCGATGCCTCCGCCAGCGTTGCCGCTCGCAGCCGCGGCAACCCCGAAGATGATTCCCAGAATAACGCTCAGGATTGCCAGGACGATGAAAATCACGATGAAGGCCGCGTGGTACAAGAGAGACTGGATCGCGTGAAAGCGTACGAACTTATTCTCTTTCTCCATGATCACGCTGATGAGAGCAACGATCCAGAGGATGTAACCAAGTAGCGCCGCGATATTGCCCTCAAGACCCAGTGCCGATTTGCCGGTATTCTGCATTACGCTATTCTCCTGTTCATGTTTGCTGGATACTACCGCATGACGATACTCACCACCACGACCAGCGAGTATCACTGATTGGTAGACGTGTTTTTGTTAACGATATTCCAGGCGAGGTCGCCGATGCCCGGTAGCTTGTACCACTGTCCGCTGTAAGCCTTGATGCCGGCCCATACCCAGAGAATCACTACAACAAGCGTGACGATAGCCCACAGACCCCACGTCATTAACCCTGCCAGTATGAGACCAACGGCGATTCGCAGGACGAGACCAATAATTTGAACTAAGATGGCGAGCGCCGCATAAACCACAAAGAGAAAAAGCGACTGTAATGCATGGAACTTGACGAAGCGGTTCTCTTTCTCGGTGATTAGAAAAACTACACTGAGGATTATGCCGAGACAGCAGACAATGTTAGCGATGTAACACAACATCGCTCCGAGATTTGAGTCGAGACCCAGGCTCGTCTTACCGCCCGGAGCGCCTGACGGCGGTCCACCTTCTGGATAGGGTGATGCCATTTTGGAACTTCCTTCTGTAGAGATGATCACGAACGACCGGCGGAGATACTATGATATTGACTACGACAAACGCAATGTTTTGGCGTAATATTCCGCGTTCCGCATTCCGACTCTCGAGGTAAAGGCCAGACGGCCGCCTTTGGGCCGCGGGAAAACTGATTGAATGAAAGCCAAAGTCTTCGTCACACTTAAGCCGAGCGTGCTGGATCCACAGGGCAAAGCGATCAAACACTCGATCGAGCTGCTCGGCTATAACGGCATCAGCGATATCCGCCAGGGTAAATACTTCGAGATTGCCATCGAAGGACAGCAGACTGCTGAGCAGGCGCGCGAGGAAACCATGCGCATGGCGCACGACGTGCTCTCGAATCCGATCATTGAAGACTTTCGCGTGGAGATTGAAGAGTGAAGTTCGGCGTCATTGTCTTTCCCGGTTCGAATTGCGATCACGACGCGTATCACGTGATCTCAAAACACGTGGGACAGCCGGTAGATTTTATCTGGCACCGCGATACCGACCTGCGCAGTTACGATGCCGTGATCATCCCCGGCGGCTTTTCTTATGGCGACTACCTGCGCGCTGGCGCGCTGGCGCGCTTTTCGCCGGTCATGAATTCAGTGAAAGAGTTCGCCGCTAAAGGCAATTTGGTGCTGGGCATCTGTAATGGTTTTCAAATCCTGTGCGAGGCAGGATTGTTGCCAGGGGCATTAATTCGTAACCGGGACTTACATTTCATTTGCGACCATGTAGACGTCCGAGTGGAAAGCACCAACACGCCTTTCACACATGAGCTGAAAGCCGGCGGCGTGCTGCGCATGCCGATCGCCCATGCCGACGGAAACTTTGTCTGTGACGATGGGACGCTGGACGAATTGCGCCGCGAGGACAGGATCGTCTTGCGCTATTGTGACCGGGATGGACAAGCGACCGAGGCCGCGAACCCAAACGGCTCGCGCGATAATATTGCCGGCATCTGTAACCGCGAACGGAACGTGATGGGGCTAATGCCGCACCCCGAACGCGCCTGTGAAGACCTGCTTGGATCGAGCGATGGTCGCGACGTCTTCCGGTCGTTGGCCGGGACACTGGCCACCGCAGTGTGACAACATAGCGCAAAGCTGGAAGAGCGCCGCAGAAAGGGAACCAAACCATGAAACGTCATTCAGGATGGCTTGCCGCCGGATTGCTGTTGGTTGTAGTGCTGGCGTGCAATCTCAGTAAGAACGGCAATAACAACAACTCAAACGACTCAAACAACTCGAATTCAAACAAAAATAAGAATTCGAACACGGCCACCATCAACCGGCCGGCAAACGCCGACGTCTTTATCGAGAAGATTCACATGGCCAGAGATGATAGTGGCAAGCCCGGCGAGTCCAGCACCACTTTTGCACCGGACGAGCATACCGTTCACTGCGTCATCGATCTGAACAAAGCCAAGGGCGGGACCACGGTCAAGTTCACCTGGGTGGCCGTCGACGTCGAAGGCTTGTCAAAGAACGACGACCTCAAGTCGATCGACTACACAACCCGCTCTTTTGAAAACAACATTCACGCCCATTTGACCCTTCCCAAGGACTGGCCGAAGGGCACTTATAAGGTGGATGTGTATATCAATGGCGCCCTCGACAAGACAATTGATTACACCGTCGAGTAGCGCTGGTCTTTCTATTAGAACCATATGAAACGTTTCTTGCCGATAATGATTATCGCCGTGGTGTTGGTAGCGGCCCTGGGCGTTACCTGGGTGCTGCTGCGGTCATCGCGACAGGCGGCGAACGCAAACGCAAATGCAAGTGCAAACATCGACGGTCCAGGATCAGAACCGCGAGGCGCCGAACCACCACACGTGCGCGGCAATCCCAGGGCGCCGGTGACCGTGGAAGAGTTTGCCGACTTTCAGTGCCCTTCCTGCGGCGTGTACTATCCGGAGCTCAAGAAGATTGAAAGCGAGTTCGGAGACAACCTGCGCGTTATTTTCCGGGAACGTCCCCTGGTGCCGCCGCATGAACATGCGCTGATGGCCGCTCAGGCTGCTGAGGCCGCCGGTCTGCAAGGGCCAAATCGTTTCTGGGAGATGCATGACAAGCTGTACGAGAACCAGAAGACGTGGAGCGAGGCCAGCGATCTCGTGCCGATCTTTGTCGATTATGCGAAACAAATCGGGTTGGATACGGACCGGTTTCTCAAAGATCTAAACGGCGAAGCGGTAGCCACTCGCATCTTTCAGGACGGCAAACGCGTGCATGCCCTGAACGTAAATTCCACTCCGACCTTCTACGTCAACGGTAAAGAAGCCAAGGATGACAACTGGAAGCCGGATGGCCTCCGCGAAATGATC
>WNFL01255046.1_pt1 | contig 23600 bp, 23 predicted proteins | sample 5400361 | NCBI WGS metagenome assembly WNFL01 (sample SAMN13153351, study PRJNA577476) | soil metagenome | isolation source: 40 cm soil on Douglas fir-dominated hillslope | place: USA:California | collected 2013-09-17
CGACACCGGCGAGGGCTCGCTGCGCGATGTACCGGTGGCCGCGATCTTGACGCGCGGATCGGCAACGATCGCCATGACGCGCCTGATCGCCTGGTCGCTACTCATTCCCGACAGCAGCCGGAAATTGACGACGCCGCGTGCGCGCATCGGCAATACGTTCTCCTTGATGCTGCCTTCGAGCATGGTGGGCGCGATCGTCGTGCGCAGCATCGCATTGGTCGACGGCGCTTTTTCCATCTGCGATCTCACTAGCGGTGCGAACAGCCACAGATTCGAAAATATGACCCGCCTGAACCAGCCCTGCTCGGGACCGAGGAAGGCGAATTGCTGCCTGACCGGATCGGAAATCGAAGCCGGAAACTGGCTGTCTTCGAGGCGCGCAATGGCCGCGCTCAAGATTCCGACTGCCGTATGCGAAGGCGGCATCGAGGAGTGGCCGCCTTCGGCTTCGACCAGGAGTTCGAGGCTCAGATAACCTTTCTCCGCAATGCCGATCAAGGCGACCGGCTGGTCGAAACCGGGCACGATGCCCTGCGTCACCACCTGCCCCTCGTCGAGCACGGATTCCAGCCGTATGCCTTGCGAGGAAAGCCATTCGGCGATTTTTGCCGAGCCGAGCCCTCGCGGCCGCCGACCTCCTCGTCATGGCCGAAGGCGAAATAGACGGTCCGCTTCGGCCGGAAGCCCTGCGCGAGCAGAGTTTCGGCCGCTTCGTGCAAGGCCATCAGCGCACCTTTGTCATCCAGCGTACCGCGGCCCCAGATGAAACCCTCGGCAACGACACCGCCGAACGGCGGTTGCAGCCACTTGTCCGCGCTGACCGGGTCGATGGGCACCACGTCCTGATGCGCCATGACCAGGATGGGTCTTGCGGAAGCGTCAGTGCCGGACCATTGGTAAATCAGGCTGTAGCCGTTGATGCGTTCGTGCCGCAACGCCGACTGCATGTGCGGGAAACTGCGGGCGAGGAAAGCATGGAAGCCCTCGAACTCACTGCGTGGAAACTTTGATGGATCCTGGTGGGAGACCGTCTGGAAACGCACTGCCTGCGCCAGGCGTTGCACGGCCGCCGCGGCATCGGGCGCCGCTTCGTCGTTGCGCGGAACATCGATCTGCCGGCTGCCGAAGCGCGCCGCGTTGACCGAGAGAACGGCTGCCAGGACAACGGCCGCCGCAATCACGGCGCAGGTCCACTTTTTCATTTCTGCCTCCGGAGCGGCGCCGGCGGAAGAACTCAGCGCTTGTCGGGGGAATACGCCGTCGCAGCACGGGAAGGCTGCAGCAGCTGGAAAAATACCTCGTCCTGCTTCACCATGCCCAGTTCGGAGCGCGCGCGCTCCTCGATGGCATCGTAACCCTGCTTCAGGTCGAGCACTTCAGCGTCGAGCATGGCGTTGCGCGCCGCCAGTTTCACGTTGGTCTCGCGCTGCGTTTCGACCTGGGCGTCGAGCTCGTGCACACGTAGCCAGCCGCCCTTGCCGAACCAGAGCGGATTCTGGATCAGCGCGATCAGCAGCACCAGCGCGAGGCCGAGGAAGCGTATCAGGTCAGCTCCGGTTCAATTGATAGAACGCATCGCGGCCGGCGTAGCTCGCCGAATCGCCGAGGTCTTCCTCGATGCGCAGCAACTGGTTGTACTTGGCCAGGCGATCGGAGCGCGACAGCGAGCCGGTCTTGATCTGCAGCGCATTCGTGCCGACGGCGAGGTCGGCGATGAAGGTATCCTCGGTTTCGCCCGAGCGATGCGACACCACGGCGGTGTAGCCGGCACGCTTGGCCATCTCGATGGCTGCGATGGTTTCGGTCAGCGTACCGATCTGGTTGATCTTGATCAGGATCGCATTGGCGATGCCCTGGCGGATGCCCTCCGCGAGGATCTTGGTATTGGTGACGAACAGGTCGTCGCCGACGATCTGCACTTTCTTGCCAAGCCGGTCGGTCAGGATTTTCCAGCCTTCCCAGTCGCCTTCGGCCATGCCGTCTTCGATGCTGATGATCGGATACTTGTCCACCCACGCCGCGAGATAGTCGGTCAACTCCTTCGAGGTGAGCTTCAGTTTTTCCGACGCTATGTCGTACTTGCCGTCCTTGAAAAATTCGGAACTGGCGCAATCGAGGCCGATGGCGACCTGCGAACCGGGCGTATAGCCCGCCGCATCGATGGCCTCGATGATGAGTTGCAATGCCGCTTCGTTGCTCGGCAGGTTGGGCGCAAACCCGCCTTCGTCGCCCACGGTGGTCGGCATGCCTTTCTTGTCGATCAGTTTCTTCAGCGTCTGGAAAATCTCCGCGCCACAACGCATCGCTTCGCGGAAGCTCTCGGCCCCCACCGGGATGATCATGAATTCCTGCAGGTCGAGACTGTTGTTCGCGTGCTCGCCGCCATTGATGACGTTCATCATCGGCACGGGCAATTGCATCCTTCCCGCACCGCCGAGGTAACGATACAGCGGCAGGCCCGATTCTTCGGAAGCCGCCTTCGACACCGCCAGCGACACCGCCAGCATGGCGTTGGCGCCGAGGCGCGATTTGTTTTCGGTGCCGTCGAGTTCGATCAGGGTCTGGTCGATGAAGCATTGCTCGACCGCGTCGAGCCCCACGATGGCTTCGCAGATTTCGGTATTGATGTGTTCGATTGCCTTGAGCACGCCCTTGCCGCCATAGCGGCTCTTGTCGCCGTCGCGCAGTTCGATGGCTTCGCGGGAACCGGTCGAGGCGCCCGACGGCACGGCGGCACGGCCGCTGACACCGGATTCCAGCAGCACGTCGGCTTCGACCGTGGGGTTGCCGCGGGAGTCCAGAATCTCGCGGGCAACGATGTCAACAATGGAACTCATCCTGTTTTTTTCCTCGTTATCGATCCGTTTGTCATCGGGTCCGCTTTGCCAGCAACGCGCTTTCGGCGAGCCCGCGGGATTTCACCAGTTCATCGAGCGATTTCAATGTTTCGAGCAGCGACTTCATCAAATGCAAAGGCCAGGCATTCGGGCCGTCGGACAGCGCCTTCTCCGGATTCGGGTGCGTTTCCATGAACACGCCCGCCACGCCGGTTGCCACCGCTGCGCGCGCGAGCACCGGCACGAATTCGCGCTGGCCGCCGCTTGATGTGCCCTGCCCGCCGGGCAGTTGCACCGAATGCGTGGCATCGAACACCACCGGACAAGCGGTTTCCCGCATGATCGCCAGCGAACGCATGTCGGAAACCAGGTTGTTGTAACCGAACGACGCGCCGCGCTCGCACACCATGATGTTGTCCTGCCCGCTCGCTTCGCGCGCCTTGTCGACCACGTTCTTCATGTCGCCGGGAGCGAGAAACTGCCCCTTCTTGATATTCACCGGCTTGCCGCTCATCGCAACGGCACGGATGAAATCGGTCTGGCGGCAGAGGAAGGCGGGTGTCTGCAGCACATCCACCACCGCGGCGACCGCGGTGATCTCGTCTTCCGCGTGGACGTCGGTCAACACCGACACGCCGATTTTCTTCCTTACGTCGGCGAGGATTTCCAGGCCCTTGTCCACGCCGAGGCCGCGGAAGGATTTTCCGGAACTGCGGTTCGCCTTGTCGTACGACGATTTGTAGATGAACGGGATGCCGAGCGCGGCCGTCATTTCCTTGAGCTGACCCGCTGTATCCATCGCCATTTCGCGCGACTCGACGACGCAGGGGCCCGCTATCACAAATAGTGGATGATCGAGGCCGACGTCGAATCCGCAGAGCTTCATTTATGCCTCATCGGTGCGGGCCCTAACGATCGTCTCCGCGGTCGCATCCCCAAGGGCCCCTGCTCCGCGCTCCGACGCTCCCCGCTATCACAAATAATGGATGATCGAGGCCGACGTCGAAACCGCAGAGCTTCATGTCAGGCCACGCTCTTGATCTTGGCCGGCCCGTGCTCCACCTGGCCATCGCTCTCGCGATAGCGCACGGCGGCGCGAATGAAGGCCGAGAACAACGGATGGCCTTCGCGCGGCGTGGACGTGAATTCGGGGTGGAACTGGCAACCGACGAACCAGGGGTGGCCCGGCAGTTCCATCATCTCGGGCAGGTTCTCGCTCGGCGTACGCGCGGACACCTTGTAGCCTTTCGGTTCCAGCAGGGGCACATAGGCATTGTTCACTTCATAGCGATGGCGATGCCGCTCGTTGACCCGGGCGCCGTAGATCTGCGCGGCCAGCGTGCCGGGCTCGATCGGGCAGGATTGCGAACCGAGCCGCATGGTGCCGCCCATGTCGGATTCGCCGCTGCGGCGCTCTACTCGACCGGTGCGGTCCAGCCACTCGGTGATCAGCGCAACCACCGGATGCGGCGTATCGGGATCGAATTCCGTGCTGTTGGCACCGGCGAAGCCGCCGACGTTGCGTGCGAATTCGATGGTGGCAAGCTGCATGCCGAGGCAGATGCCAAGATAGGGAATCTTGTTCTCGCGGGCATGGCGGATCGCCGCGATCTTGCCCTCGACGCCGCGCTTGCCGAAGCCGCCCGGCACCAGGATGGCATCCATTTTTTCCAGGCAGCCGATTCCGTCCTTCTCGATGCTCTCGGAATCGATGTAATGGATGTTGAGCTTGGTGCGGGTATGGATGCCCGCGTGGATCAGCGCCTCGGACAGTGATTTGTAGGAATCGGCGAGATCGACGTACTTGCCGACCAGCGCGATGTTTGCTTCGTGGGTCGGATTCTCGCGGGCACGAAGCAGCTTCTCCCATTTCGACAGGTCGGCCGGCGGCGCCACGATGCCGAGCTTGCGGCAAACGATTTCGTCGAGCCCCTGCCCGTGCAGGAAACCGGGAATCTTGTAAATCGAATCGACGTCCACGGCCGAGATCACAGCTTCTTCCTCGACATTGGTGAACAGCGCGATCTTGCGGCGCTCGTTGTCCGGCACCATGCGGTCGGCGCGGCACAACAGAATATCCGGCTGGATGCCGATCTCGCGCAGTTCCTTGACTGAATGTTGCGTCGGCTTGGTCTTGATCTCGCCGGCCGACTGGATGTAAGGCACCAGCGTCAGATGGATGAAGCAGGAATTGCCCCGGCCGTTCTGGATGCTCATCTGCCGGACCGCTTCGAGGAAGGGCAGCGACTCGATGTCGCCCACGGTGCCCCCGATTTCGCAGATCGCCACTTCGGCGTCGCCCGCGCCCATGCGGATGAAGTTCTTGATCTCGTCGGTGATGTGCGGGATGACTTGCACCGTGCCGCCGAGATAGTCGCCGCGGCGCTCCTTCTTGATCACGCTTTCGTAGATCTGGCCCGTGGTGAAGTTGTTGCGCTTGGTCATCTTGGCGGTGACGAAGCGCTCGTAGTGGCCGAGGTCCAGGTCGGTCTCGGCGCCATCCTCGGTCACGAACACCTCTCCATGCTGGAAAGGACTCATGGTGCCGGGGTCGACGTTGATGTAGGGGTCCAGCTTGAGGAGGGTGACTTTGATGCCGCGGGATTCGAGAATTGCGGCGAGAGACGCGGAAGCGATACCTTTGCCCAGGGAAGAGACGACACCACCGGTTACAAAGATAAATTTTGTCATTCCATACTCGCTCCGACTTGCCTGAAGAATATTAACCCAATACGGCGTCAGGCGTCACAAAATATTGTGGCGCCCGGCCGCGCTTTCAAGTCGTGCCGCCGCCTCACGCCGCCGCAGCTTTTCTTTCCGCGTATTTGCCCAGGAACATCCAGGTCTCGACCACGGTGTCGGGATTCAGCGAAATCGCGTCGATCCCGCGCTCCATCAGCCATTCGGCGAGGTCGGGATGATCCGACGGCCCCTGCCCGCAGATGCCGACGTATTTGCCGGCCTTGTGGCAGGCCTGGATCGCCATGGAGAGCATCACCTTGACCGCCGGGTCGCGTTCGTCGAACTGGCCGGCGACGATGCCGGAATCGCGGTCCAGCCCCAGCGTCAGCTGGGTCATGTCGTTGGAGCCGATCGAGAAGCCGTCGAAATGCTGCAGGAACTGGTCCGCCAGGATCGCGTTCGACGGGATCTCGCACATCATGATCACCCGCAAGCCATTCTTGCCGCGTTCCAAACCATTGGCCGTGAGCAGTTCGATGACCTGCGCGGCTTCGCTCACGGTGCGCACGAACGGCACCATGATTTCCACGTTGGTCAACCCCATTTCGTCGCGCACCTTCTTTAGCGCACGGCATTCCAGCTCGAAGCATTCCCGGAAGGAATCGGATATGTAGCGCGACGCGCCACGGAAGCCGAGCATGGGATTTTCTTCTTCCGGTTCGTACTGCTTGCCACCGGTCAGCCTGGAGTATTCATTGGACTTGAAATCGGACATGCGCACGATCACCGGCTTCGGAAAGAACGCGGCGCCGAGCGTGGCGATGCCTTCGGTGAGCTTGTCCACGTAAAACGAGACCGGATCCGGATAGCCCGCGCAAAGTACGTCGATCGCCTCCTTGAGGTCCGGCTTGAGCTTGGCATAGCCCAGCGCCGCCTTCGGATGCACGCCGATCATGCGCGCGATGATGAATTCCAGCCGCGCCAGGCCGATGCCGGCATTGGGCAGGCGCTGGAAGTCAAAGGCCAGTTCCGGGTTGCCGACGTTCATGCTGATTTTCACCGGGATGTCCGGCAGCTTGTCCATCTGGATTCGCAGCACTTCGACGTCGAGAATGCCCTGATAGACGAAGCCGGTATCGCCTTCCGCGCAGGACACCGTCACGTGCTCGCCCTCGGCCAGTTTCGTCGTCGCATCGCCGCAGCCGACCACAGCCGGAATGCCGAGTTCGCGGGCGATGATCGCCGCATGGCAGGTGCGCCCGCCGCGGTTGGTGACGATCGCGGAGGCCCTCTTCATGACCGGCTCCCAGTCGGGGTCGGTCATGTCGGTGACCAGCACGTCGCCGGACCGCACCCGGTCCATCTCGGACGCATTCTTCACCAGCCTGACCGTGCCGGTGCCTATGCGATTGCCGATCGCGCGGCCGGTGACCAGTTCGTCGCCGCGTTTTTTCAGGCGGAAGCGCTCCTGTGTTTCCTCCCTCGCCTTCACCGTTTCGGGCCGCGCCTGCAGGATGTAGAGCTTGCCGTCGATGCCGTCACGGCCCCATTCCACATCCATCGGACGGCCGTAGTGTTTCTCGATGATCATCGCGTAGCGGGCGAGTTCCTCGACTTCCGTATCGGTGATCGAGAACCTGCGCTGCTCCGCTTCGGGAACATCGAGCGTTTGCACCGAGCGGCCGGCTGCGTGACTGTCGGTGAACACCATGCGCAGCGCCTTGGAACCCAGGTTGCGGCGCAGGATGGCCGGACGACCGGCGGCCAGCGCCGTCTTGTAGACATAGAACTCGTCCGGATTGACCTGTCCCTGTACGACGGTCTCGCCCAATCCGTAGGCGGAGGTGATGAACACCACTTTGTCGAAACCGGATTCGGTGTCCAGCGTGAACAGCACGCCGGCGGCGCCTTTGTCGCTGCGGACCATGCGCTGCACGCCGGCCGAAAGCGCGACGTTCGAATGGGCAAAACCCTGGTGGACCCGGTAGGAAATGGCGCGATCGTTGTACAGCGAGGCGAACACGTGGCGGATCGCCAGCAACACATTGTCCAGCCTCTGGATGTTCAGGAACGTTTCCTGCTGGCCGGCGAAGGAAGCGTCGGGCAGGTCTTCCGCTGTCGCGGAGGAGCGCACCGCAAAAGTCGCTTCATTGCCCTGCCCTTTGACCAATGCCTGATAGGCGGATGCGACGCCCGCTTCGAGAGTGGGCGGCAGCGGCGCTTCCAGGATCCACTGGCGAATATGTTTGCCGGCATCCGCCAGCGCCGTGACGTTCTCGATGTCGAGCTTCGATAGGGCTTGCTCTATTTTCGTGGCCAGGCCGCCGGCCGCCAGAAACTCCCGATAGGCGTCAGCCGTCGTGGCGAAACCGCCCGGGACGCGCACGCCGGCGCCGGCCGCCGGCGCCGGCCAGCTGGCTGATCATTTCCCCGAGGGAGGCATTCTTGCCGCCGACGCTCTCGACGTTGGTCATGCGCAATTGTTCGAACGGGATGACGTATTGCTTTTGGCTCATTCGGCGGTCCGCGACGAGAGGTGAAAAGATGTTATTTTACCGGTGGAAACTATTCTTGTGCATCACAACATGACGCCCAATCGCACGGCCTTCTTCATTTCGGACCGCACCGGGATCACGGCGGAAATGCTGGGACACAGCCTGTTGACCCAGTTCGAGCACGTGACGTTCACCGAAATCACGCTGCCTTTCGTCGATTCGGAGGAAAAGGCGCACGAAACGGCGCGCCAGATCGACCAGACTGCCGGCAAGGACGGTATCCGGCCCCTGGTATTCAGCACCCTGGTGGACAAGAACCTGAGCGGCATCATCCAGGCGGCGAACGGGTTCTACATCGATTGTTTCCAGGTATTCATCGCCCCGATGGAGGCCGAGCTCGGCGTGAAGTCTTCCCATACGGTGGGCCGATCGCACAGCGTGCGCAACAACAATTCGTATTTCAACCGCATCGAAGCGGTCAATTTCGCGCTGTCCCACGACGACGGACAGACCACCAAGGAACTCGATGAAGCCGATGTCATCCTGGTGGGCGTATCACGCTGCGGCAAGACGCCGACCTGCCTGTACATGGCGCTGCAATTCGGCATCCGCGCGGCCAACTATCCGCTGATCCCCGAGGATTTCGAGGCGAAGAAGCTGCCCTCGGCACTGAAGGACTATCGCAAGAAAATGTTCGGCCTGACCATCCGCGCCGACCGGCTGCAGCGCATCCGCCACGAACGCCGTCCTGGCAGCACCTATTCGAGCATGGCAAACTGCGAATACGAAATCCGCGAAGCCGAAGTCCTCATGCGCGCCGAGGGCATTTCCATCCTCGATACCACGACCAAGTCGATCGAAGAACTCGCCACGACCATCCTGCAGAAAGCCAACCTGCAACGCCATGTTTACTAATCAACCACCCACCTCACCCCAGCCCTCTCCCCCCGTGAGGGCGGAGAGGGAGATGGAAAAACAACGGGCAGCCTCGGGCTGCCCGCTCTTTCAGCACCTTCTTCAATCCTGAAGAATTTAAAAAAAGGCGACCACGTGGTCGCCCGATTGCATTTAACTCTCCCTCTCCGCCCTCACGGGGGGAGAGGGCTGGGGTGAGGTGGGTGGTGGGTAGGCGGATCGATGAGCGCCCTTACCGGAGCGAAGCTGCGCCGGTGGATGGGGCAAACGCCGAAGCGCTGCAGGGCTTCGAGGTGCTGGCGCGTTGAATAGCCTTTGTGGCTGGCGAATCCGTAGTCGGGATAGAGCTCGTGCAATTGCACCATCAGCGCATCGCGCGCGGTCTTGGCGAGGATCGATGCCGCGGAAATCTCGGCCACCAGCGCGTCGCCGTCGACGATCGCACGCGACGGAAAACGCACTTCGGGGCAATACAGCCCATCGACCAGCACCTCGTGCGGCTCGACGCTCAATTGCTCCACGGCCCGCCGCATGGCGAGCAGGCTCGCCCTCAGGATGTTGATGCTGTCGATCTCTTCCACCGAGGCGCTGGCCACCGCCCAGGCGACGGCACGACTGCGGATCTGGATGGCAAGTTGCTCGCGGCGTTCATGGGACAGCACCTTCGAATCGGCCAGCCCCGCGATCGGATCGTCCTCGCTCAGGATCACGCAGGCGGCAAACACAGGCCCTGCCAGCGGCCCCCTGCCCGCTTCGTCCACGCCGCAGACGAGCAGGCCGCGCGTCATGCGCGCGCGCCCTCGCTTGCCGGCGCAGCGGCCACCGGCACCGGCGCGCGAACAGCGTTGAGCAATGGCAGGATCGCCTCGACCGCCCGTGTCGCCGTGTCCTGTCTGAGCGAGCGGTGGATTTCGAGGAATTTGATTTCCAGCCTCTTGCGCACGTCTTTGTCCTGCAACTGGTTGCACAGCGCCTGCGCGAGATTCTCGGCGGTCGCGTCTTCCTGCAGGAGTTCGGGGACGACGAACTCCCCGGCCAGAATGTTCGGCAGTCCGGCATAGGGCAAGTGCGCCTTGCGCCGCATGATCCAGGCGGAGATGCGCGGCATCTTGTAGCTGATGACCATGGGGCGCTTCAGCAATGCGGCTTCCAGCGTTGCTGTGCCGGAAGCCACGAGAATCGCATCCGCGGCGATCATCGCCATGTGCGCGTGTCCGAACAGGATCGTGATCGGCAGGCCTTCGGCCTGCTGGTGATAGATCGCCTCTTCGAAAATATTACGGGTCTCGCGGCTCAGCAGCGGCACCAGGAAATGAACGTTGGGAATCTGTTCCGCCACCAGCCGGGCCGTGGCGATGAACAATTCTCCCATCTCGCGGACTTCGCTCTGCCTGCTGCCGGGAAGAATGGCGACGATGGTCTGCTTCGGCGATATGCGCATCTGCTCGCGCGCGGCACCGCGATCGGGAAATTCCGGAAACTCGTCCGCAAGCGGATGGCCCACATAGGCAACGGGCACCCCCGCACGCTCGTAAATCGCCGGCTCGAAGGGAAACAGCGCCAGCATCTTGGAAACCGCGCGCTTGATCTTGTGGATGCGCTCGCCTCGCCATCCCCAGATCGAGGGACTGACATATTGCACCGTGGTAATGCCGCCAGCGCGCAGCGCGACTTCCAGGTCGAGATTGAAATCCGGCGCATCGATGCCGATGAACAGGTCGGGCGGGTCCGCCAGCAGCCGGCGCTTGAGTTCGCGCCGCACGCGCAACAGCTTCGGCAGGCTCCTGATCACTTCTACGTAACCGCGCACCGCGAACCATTCCATCGGGTACCACGATTGCATCCCGGTCGATTGCATTCTCGGCCCGCCGATGCCGAACGCTTCCAGGCGCGGGATGCGCTCTTTCAGCGCAGCAAGCAGATGCGCGCCGAGCAGGTCCCCGGATGCCTCTCCCGCCACCAGAGCGATGCGGATTCCGCGGCCCGCCAGCTCGCTCATGGGCACTAGCGGATGATGCTGCGCTTCGAGGAGTCGAGAAACTCCACGAAAATCGCCAGTTCCGGACATTCTGCGACCTGGCCGTGCAGGACCTGTTTGGCATCCTCCAGAGATAGTCCGGATTTGTAGAGTGTCTTGTAGGCACGGCGGATCTCTTCTATGACTTCCGTGCTGAAGCCCCTGCGCTTCAGGCCTTCGACGTTGATGCCGTGCGGCTCCGCGGAATTGCCGCTCGCCATCACGAAAGGCGGCACGTCGCGCAACACGACTGTCCCGCCGCCGGTGAATGCGTTCGTGCCGATCCGGCAAAACTGATGAACCAGGGTACCTCCGCCGAGGATGGCGTGATCGTGGATCGTGACGTGCCCTGCCAGGGTCACCATGTTCGCCAGAACGGTATGGCTGCCGACTTCGGAATCGTGACCCATGTGCACATAGGCCATGATCCAGTTGTGATCGGCGATTCGCGTTACGCCCACGTCCTGGACGGTTCCCGTATTCAGCGTGCAGAACTCGCGGATGACGTTGTGATCGCCGATTTCAAGCCGCGTGAGTTCACCGGCGTATTTTTTATCCTGCGGGTCGCCGCCGATGACCGCATGCTGGTAGATGCGGTTGTGGCTGCCGATGCGGGTATGCCCGGTGACGACGGCATGCGAACCAATGGAGGTGCCGCTGCCGATCTCGACGTGCTCGCCGATGATCGCATAAGGTCCTATTTCGACGTCCGGCGCGAGCCTTGCCCCGGAATGAACGATGGCGCTCGGGTGGATCATTGCCGGTCGTTGTCTGGATTTGCGCGCATCGTACAGAGCAGTTGCGCCTCCGATACCAAGACGTCGTCGACGAATGCCTGCGCCGAAAATTTCCAGATGCCGCGTATGGCACGCAAAATCTGCACCTTCAGAATCAGGCGATCGCCCGGCACCACCGGCTTCTTGAAACGCGCCTCGTCGATGCCGACGAAGTAATACACGCTCCTGGCGTCACTCTTCAGGTTGAAGGTCTTGAAGGCCAGCACCGCGGCCGCCTGCGCCATCGCCTCGACGATCAACACACCGGGCATGACGGGATAGTGCGGGAAATGCCCGGCGAAAAAAGGTTCGCTGATGGTGACGTTCTTCAGGGCGACGATTTCCTTGCCCGGGTCCACCGACAGCACGCGGTCGATCAGGAGCATCGGATAGCGATGCGGCAGATGCTCCATGATTTCCTGAATTTCCATCGAGTCCAAAATCATCCCCTTCCCAGTTTTTTCACTTCGTCCTCGAGACTGCGGACTCTTTCCATCAATTCGTGCAGATGCGCATGCGGCTGCATGGGAAAAACCGCCGTATAGGTGCCCGCTTCCGTGATCGACTTGGCGACCAGCGTTCCACCTGAAACGACGACGCGATCGGCAATCGTCAGGTGCCCGGAGATCATGGCATTGCCGCCCAGCATGCAATATTTGCCGATCCTGGTGCTGCCGGCAATGCCGGTGCAGCCGGCGATCGCGGTATGCGCGCCGATATGGCAGTTGTGGCCGATCTGGATCTGGTTGTCCAGCTTCACGCCCTCTTCGATGACCGTATCGTCCAGCGCGCCGCGGTCGATGGTCGTGCTCGCGCCCACCTCCACGTCGTCGCCGATCACGACGCGGCCGATCTGCGGAATTTTCAGCCAGCGCCCCTCGTCCATGGCCATGCCGAAACCGTCGGCGCCGATCACCACGCCGGAATGCAGGATTACGCGCTCGCCGATTATGCAGTCGTGATAGACCGTGGCATTCGGGTGCAGGCGGCTGTGGGCACCGATGCGCGCACCCTGGCCGACGAAACAGTTCGCGCCGATCACCACGCCGTCGCCGATCTGTGCGCCCTTTTCGATCACCGCGCACGGCCCGACGGATGCCGAAGGAGCTAGGCTCGCCTGCGCGTCGACGACCGCTCGGGCGTGGATGCCCGCCGCAGGCCGGACTTCGGGATTGATCAGCGCGGCGATGCGCGCATAGCTGGCGTAGGGATTCTTGCAGACAATGCGCGGCAGCTGCGTCGCGTCGGCGGAATCCTGCGCAAGGAGGACTGCGGCGGCGCGCGTCGTGGACAGCAGTTTCTGGTACTTGCGGTTGGTGAGGAAAGAAAGGTCGCCCGGTCTGGCGGTTTCGAGCGGCGCCACCTGGCGGATGCGCACGGCGGCGTCACCGATCACGGTGCCGCCGAATTGCCCGGCCAGTTCCGCCAGGCTGAAAGACTTGCGTGCGTCCCCTTCCATTCTGGCCTGGTAGCTGTGCCGCACTGTCGAACGCGCAGCCCGCTATTTGTCTGCGAGCGCCTTGATTACCCTGTCGGTGATGTCGATGCGCGGGCTGATATATACCGCTTCCTGCAGAATGAGGTCGAACTTCTCGCTCTCCGCGATCTGCTGGATGACCTTGTTGGCCCGCTCCAGCACCGCGGCGAGTTCCTCGTTCTTGCGCAGGTTCAGATCCTCGCGCAATTCGCGCTGCATGCGCTGCAGGTCGCGGTTCATGCGTGCAAGCTCCTGCTCCTTGTCGCGCCGCTCCGATTCGCTCATGGTCACGCCGTCCTTCTCCAGGCTGGTCTGCATGTCCCGCGCCTGTTTGGCGAGCTTCTGCAGTTCCTGGTCGCGGGACGCGAATTCCTTTTCGATCTTTTTCTGCGCCTTGACGGCGGGTGCGGCCTCCTTGAACAGCCGTTCGAGCTTGACGAAGCCGACCTTGAGTTCCGCGGCGGGAACGAGGGTTGAACTCGCCATCAGCGCCGCGGCGGCAAGCACAAGCGAGATTTTATTCAACTTCGATTCTCCTTCGTCTGTCTGAACCGCACAAAACTAGAATATCGTGCCCAGTGTGAACTGGATGCTCTGCAGCCGGTCGTCGGGCTTCGGATTCAGCGCTTTGCCGAAGCTGATCTTCATCGGCCCGACCGGCGAATACCAGTTGAACCCCAGGCCGGTCGAATAACGCATCTCCTGGAAATCGTACTTCTCGCCGACTGTGCCGGCATCCACGAACCAGCTCAGCCGCACCGACTTGTCCTTCTGCAGCCCCGGGAAGGGAAACAGGATTTCGGCGCTGGCCAGCAACAAATGGCTGCCGCCGAGCGAATCTCCGTTCGTATCCTTCGGCCCCACGGACGCAGTCTCGTAACCACGCAGGGAATTCACGCCGCCCAGGTAAAACACCTTGAAGAACGGCAGCGGCTTGTTTTCATATCCGCCCGCATAACCGATCTGGCCGTTCGTGTAAAACACCAGGTCCCGCGTGAGGGGATAATACCACTGATGCTGGTAGCTGGCCCTGTAGTAGGTCAGGTCTCCGCCCGGCAGCCCGACCTCCGCCGTAATGCGCTGGAGCGTGCCGCTGGTGGTGTAGATCACGCTGTCGCGCTTGTCCCTGGCCCAGCCTACGCTGCCCAGATAGCTGTCGGCGGTCGAGCCGAATTGGTTGACGAAGTCGATGTAGCGCTGCGGCGTATCGGCAAGCAGGCCGATCGAGGTGCGTTCGAACGCCAACCCGTAGTTGATGGTGTCGTATTCCGTTATCGGCACGCCGAAGCGCACGCCGGTGCCGAGCGTCGACGTGTTATAGCTGCCGATCGCGGACAGGTTCGACGCATCCACCTTGCGCTGGTACAAGTCGAACCCGCGGCTCACGCCGTCGTCGGTGTAGTACGGATTGGTATAGGACAGCGAATAAACCTGATTGATGCTGCCGGTGCTGACCTGGAACGAAAGCGCATTGCCCGTTCCGAAAATGTTGCTCTGTGACACGCCGGCCGAAAGAATGACCTTCTCCGCCGTGGAATAGCCCACACCCGCAGTCAAATTGCCGGTGGCGCGCTCGGTCAGTTTTACCTCGACGTCCACCTGGTCTGTGGTGCCCTGGACTGCCGGCGTATCGACCTGCACATCGGAAAAATAGCCCAGCTTGTCGACACGCTGTTTCGAGCGGTTGAGTTTTTCTGTGTTGTACCAGCCGCTTTCCATCTGGCGCATTTCGCGCCTGACGACCTCGTCGCGCGTATTGGTGTTGCCGAAGATGCCGATGCGGCGCACGTAGACGCGGCGGCCGGGATCGACATACAGCGTGAACGTGACTTCATCCTTCTCGCGATTGATTTCCGGCACCGGGTTGATGCTGGCGAATGCATAGCCTTCGTTGCCGAGCCGGTCCTGAATCAGCTTGGTCGACTCCGTCAGGCGTTCGCGCGAGAATACATCTCCGGGTTTCAGCTTGATGAGCCTGGCGAGCTCCGCTTCGGGGACGATCAGGTCGCCGGCGAGTTTGACTTCGGCAACCTTGTACTTCCTGCCCTCGGTCAGGTTGACCGTGATGAAAATGTCTTTCTTGTCTGGCGTGATCGACACCTGGGTCGAATCGATGGTGAACTCGAGGTAGCCCTGGTTCAGGTAAAACGAACGCAGGTTTTCCAGGTCGGCCTGCAGCTTTGGCTTGGAATACTGGTCGTTCTTGCTGTACCACGTCAGCCAGCCCGGCGTGCGCAGCACGAATTCGCTGGTCAGGTCCTTGTCGCTGAATATCTTGTTGCCGACGATATTGATGCCGCGGATCTTCGCCACCTCGCCTTCCGAAATGTCGAAATTGAGCGCCACCCGGTTGCGCTCGAGAGGCGTGACCGTGGTGGCGACCTGCACGCCGTACTTGCCGCGGCTGATGTACTGGTTCTTCAGCTCGCGTTCGGCGCGCTCCAGCAGAGCGCGGTCGAAAATGCGCGATTCGGCCAGTCCGACCTGCTTCAGGCCTTCCTTGAGCTGTTTGGCGTCGAATTCCTTGGAACCGGTAATTTCGACCTGCGCGATCGCCGGCCTTTCCTCGATCATGACCACGAGGACGTTGCCGTCGGCCTCCAGCCTCACGTCCTTGAAAAACCCGGTCGCGTACAACGCCTTCACCGCCGCGGTGACGCGATCCTCGTTGACGGTGTCGCCGATCTTGATGGGCAAATACGAGAACACCGTGCCGGCTTCGGTGCGCTGGATACCCTCGACGCGGATATCCTTGACCTGGAAGGGTTCGAAAGCTTGGGAGGGAAGGCTGACGAGGCTCGATAGGACCAGGAACAGTAAACGCTTCTTCATCCGCTTGTCAGCCACCGAATAGGCGGTTTATATCGTTATAAAGTGCGAACGCCATCAAGCTGAACAGCAGAACCATACCGACTTGCTGGCCCACCTCCATCACCCGATCGGATACCGGGCTGCCTTTGACGATTTCGGCGACATAATACATGAGGTGTCCGCCGTCCAATAACGGTACCGGCATCAGGTTGAGCACGCCCAGGCTGATGCTGATCAGCGCCAGGAAACTCACATAGGCCAGCCAGCCAAGCTGGGCGGACTGTCCTGCGTAGTCGGCGATGGTGAGCGGGCCGCTCAGGTTTTTCAGCGACACCTCTCCCACAATCATCTTGCCGAGCATCTTCAGCGTGAACGTGGACACGTCCCAGGTACGTCCGACGGCTTTCGCCACGGATTCGAACGGGCCATAGCGGACTTCCGTGATCAGGCGCTTGATCGAGGCCTCGTCGATTTTCGGGGCGGCGCCGATGCGCCCCAGGGTCTTGCCCCCCTCCTGCTTCGATTCGGGGGTCACTGCGAGTTGGTGCATCGCGCCGCCGCGCAGGATCTTGAACTGAAGCGTGCGCGCCGGCGCAGCGGAAATCGACGCGACCAGTTCTTCCCAGCCGGCAATCGCGTGACCATCGATCTCCACGACTTCGTCGCCCTCCTTGAGGCCATCGCGCACACCCGCTCCGCCTGCGATCAGGCGTCCGATAACCGGCTTCAACGGTGGCTGATAACGCGTCAGGCCGATGGCCTGGATCAGGTCCACGTCGATCTTGTCGGCTCCGATCGATGACAGGTCGAGCCGCCGGAACTGGATGTCGCCGCGTTCGGCATGCATTTCCAGCTCGACGGTATCCTTGCGCATCGAATGTTCCAGCAAAGACCACCTCAGGTCCTGCCAGGTGGGCACCTCGACGCCATCGACGCGCGCGATCAATTCACCCGGCGCAATCCGGGCCTGCGCCGCGGGTGTGCCTGGAACCGGCGTGCCGACGATCGGGCGCATACCCGGCACGCCGTGCATGAACAACACCCAGTAAAGCAATATGGCGAGCACGAAATTGGCCACCGGCCCGGCGAGCACGATGGCGAAGCGTTTCGCCACCGTTTGCGCGTTGAAAGCGCGATGGCGCTCGGCGGCGGCAACCGGGCCTTCGCGTTCGTCGAGCATCTTGACATAGCCGCCCAGCGGGAAGGCGGATATCGCCCACTCCGTCTGATCGGCCCCGAACTTGCGGCGCCACAACGGCATTCCGAAGCCCACGGAAAAACGCAGCACCTTCACGCCGCACAGGCGGGCAACGAAATAGTGGCCCAGTTCGTGGAACACGATCAGCAAACCGAGTGCCACGACGAACGCAATCAGGGTCGAGAATATGGACATTATCGGCATACCCCCACGGCGCCCAGCTGTTGTTCGGCCTCGGCTCGCGCTTGCGCGTCGGCGGCCAGCACCTCTTCGAGCGTGCGCACGCGGCTGGGCGTGATGCGCGCAAGCACCTCTTCCACAAAGCCGGCAATCCGGACGAACGCCAGACGGCCGGCCAGAAAACTTGCCACTGCGATTTCGTTGGCTGCGTTCAATACGATCGGCGCATTGCCTCCCGCTTCGAGCGCGCGATACGCAAGCCGCAGGCATGGGAAACGATCGAGGTCCGGCCGCTCGAACTGCAGCGAGCCGATGGCACACAGATCCAGCGATTGCACGCCCGGATCGATGCGCTCCGGGTAAGCCAGCGCGTGAGCGATCGGCGTGCGCATGTCGGGATTTCCCAGCTGCGCGAGCACGGAGCCGTCGACGTATTCCACCAGCGAATGCACGATGCTCTGGGGGTGAATGACCACCTCGATCTGCGCCGGGTTCGCCTTGAACAGGAAACTCGCTTCGATGACTTCCAACCCCTTGTTCATCAGCGTCGCCGAATCGACCGAAATCTTGCGCCCCATGCTCCACTTCGGGTGGGCGCAGGCCTGCTCCGGCGTAACATCATCGAGCAGCCGGCGCTCGGTGCGCAGGAACGGCCCGCCCGATGCGGTCAGCCACAATTTTCTGACACCCGCCCGCGGCAGGCTGCCGTCGAAGTCGCGCGGCAAAGCCTGGAAAATCGCATTGTGCTCGCTGTCGATCGGCAGTAGCATCGCGCCGCTGGCCGCCACCGCATCCATCAGCAGGCCGCCGGCCATCACCAGCGCTTCCTTGTTCGCGAGCAACAGTTGTTTGCCCGCGTGAGCGGCCGCCAGCGTCGAGCGTAACCCCGCCGAACCGACGATCGCAGCCATCACCGCGTCGACTTCGGGGGCGATGGCAATCTGCTCCAGCCCCGCGGCGCCGGACAGCACTTCGCAGCTCAACCCCGCCTCGCGTACTTTCAGCCTCAATTGCGCCGCAGCCGCCGCATCCGCCATCGCGGCATACCGCGGCCGGTAACGGCGGCATTGATCGAACAAACGTTCGACCTGCCGATCCGCCGACAACGCCACCACTTCGAAGCGATCGGGATGGCGGTCAACCACGGCGAGCGTGTTGGCGCCGATGCTGCCGGTCGAACCGAGGATCGCGAGGCGTTTCATGCTCACCGGAGCGCCGGCAGGAAATAGAGCGCGGCGAACGGCAAGGCCGCCGTAAGGCTGTCGATGCGGTCGAGTATTCCGCCATGGCCCGGCAGCAGATTGCCGCTGTCCTTGACGCCGGCTACGCGCTTGATCCAGGACTCGAACAGATCGCCGACAATGCTCAACACGGCCAGCGCGGCGAAAAAAATCACGGTGACGATACGATCGAAGTGATTTGGCGAGGACTGCAACACGAAGCTCATTGCGAACCCATAGATCAGAATCGCGACGAATGCCCCGATGACGCCTTCCCAGGTTTTGCCCGGGCTTATCTGCGGCGCCAGTTTGCGGCGACCGAAACGGCGGCCCGCAAAATAAGCGGCAATGTCGGCGATCCACACGGTGAGAAGCAAGGCGAGCAGCAAACCCGCGGACTTCTGCAGCGACACGATCGCCAGCCACGCAGGCACCAGCACGATCCAGCCGGCCAGGGCGAGCACCAGCGGCTGCGTCACGCGCCACTTGAAATATAACCATGCCGGGACCGCGACCGCCCAGAACAGCAAGGCCAGCAGGTAAAACAGGACAGCCGCCTTGGCAGCTCCCGTGGACATCGGTGGGGCGGATGCGCCGAGGACGATGAAACCCAGGCAGGTTGCAGTCACCACGGCGATGAAAAGCAAGCTGCCGCTGCGCCGATAACCGGCGAGCCTGCTCCATTCCTGCGCAGCGAGCGCGGCCGGTCCGCACATCAGCAGCGCCCAGAAAATGTTCGGCAACAGGAACAGGCAGGCGAGCAACAGCGACACCAGCACCACGGCGGTCAGTACGCGCTGTTTGAGCACGGATCGGGCGGCGCCGCCCGCCGCTTTCGGGCTAGCGGGAATCCCCATCGGAGTCACGCAGCGGATCGGCCGGCACCGGTTCGCCGGCGAGTTGCTCGCTGGTTCGACCGAAGCGGCGTTCGCGATTGCGATAGGAATCGATCGCCGTTTTCAGCGATTGCGCGTTGAAGTCGGGCCAGAGTTCGTCGGTAAAATAGAACTCCGTATAGGCGAGCTGCCAGAGCAGGAAATTGCTGATGCGCTGCTCGCCGCCGGTGCGGATGAAAAGATCCGGCTCGGGCGCGTAGTTCATCGAAAGATACGGGGCGAGATGCGCTTCGCGGTAGCCTCCGGGCGGCTGGGTCAGGTCGCCCGCCATGCGGTTCATCGCCTGCAGGATGTCCCAGCGCCCGCCATAATTCGCGGCGATGGTCAGGGTAAGCCGGTCATTGGCCGCAGTGAGCTTTTCCGCTTCGGCAATCATCCGGTTCAGCCTCGGTTCGAAACTGGTCAGGTCGCCGACCACTTTCAGGCGGATGCGATTTTCGTGCAGCTTGGCGACTTCCTGCTCGAGCGCGATCACGAACAGCTCCATCAGGAACGAAACCTCGTCCTTCGGGCGCCGCCAGTTCTCGCTGCTGAACGCAAACAGGGTCAGGTACTGCACGCCCTGTGTCACGCACGCCTTGGTCACCGCGCGCACGGCTTCGAGTCCGCGCTTGTGTCCCGCCACCCGCGGCAAGAAACGGCTCTTCGCCCAGCGCCCGTTGCCGTCCATGATGATGGCGACGTGGCCCGGGACTGCGCCGATCGGGGGTACCGTGATGGTGGAGCTGTTGAACACGCGGGACGTCAGACGGCCATGAGATCGACTTCCTTGGCCGCGAGGGCCTTGTCGATTTCGGCGATGTAGCGATCGGTGAGTTTCTGGATATCGTCCTGGCCGCGGCGATCTTCGTCCTCCGAAATCGCCTTGCTCTTGAGCAGCTCTTTCAGCCCGGTATTCGCATCACGACGGATGTTGCGCACGGCCACCCGCGCGTTCTCGGCTTCGCCCCTCACGACCTTGGTCAGATCGCGGCGGCGTTCCTCGGTCAGGGCCGGCATCGGCACGCGGATCACTTCGCCCATCGAAGAGGGATTGAGTCCAAGGCCGGATTCGCGAATTGCCTTCTCGATGGCCGGGACCATTTTCTTTTCCCACGGCGTCACGCTGATGGTGCGCGCATCGAGCAGGGACAGGTTCGCGACCTGGCCCAGCGGCGTGGCATTGCCGTAATAATCGACCTGGACATGATCGAGAATGCCGGTATGTGCCCGGCCGGTGCGAACCTTGCCAAGGTCGACCTTCAGCGTCTCCAGCGTCTTGTGCATCTTCTGGTCGGCCGACTTCTTCACGTCTGCAACGGTCATGTCGTCTTCCTCCTTGCGGCTTCTCAGGCGTAGACCAGCGTGCCTTCATCCTCGCCCAGCACCACCTTCGTCAACGCACCGGCCTTGAATATGCTGAACACGCAGATCGGCAGCTTCTGGTCGCGGCACAACGTCAGCGCGGTGGCATCCATTACCTTGAGTTTCTTTACGATCGCTTCGTCGAAACTGATGCGCTGGTAACGCATTGCGTCCGGATGCGTCTTCGGGTCATCGGTATAGACGCCGTCCACCTTGGTCGCCTTCAACACGATGTCCACATTCATTTCCATGCCGCGCAGCGCCGCCGCGGTGTCGGTCGTAAAGAAGGGATTTCCGGTACCGGCGGCGAAAATCACCACCCGGCCCTCCTCGAGATAGCGCATCGCCTTGCCGCGGATATACGGTTCCGCGACCTGCTCGATGTTGAGCGCCGACAGCACGCGGCTCTTGAGTCCCTGCCGCCGCATTGCGTCCTGCAGCGCCAGGGCATTCATCACCGTGGCAAGCATGCCCATGTAGTCCGCGGTGGCGCGATCCATCCCCGCCGCCGCCGGCGCCACGCCGCGAAAGATATTGCCGCCCCCGATGACGATGCCGACTTCGACGCCGAGGTTGAGCACTTCCTTCACCTCCGCGGTGATGCGATCGATCGTTTCGCGGTTGATGCCATAAGCATCCTCCCCCATCAGGGCTTCCCCCGACAGTTTGAGCAGGACGCGCTTGTAGGCAGGTTTCATCCGCGGCCCGGTCACTATTCAGCGGGCCTGTGCCGCTTGCGCAGCCACTTCCGCGGCGAAATCGCTCGATTTCTTCTCGATGCCTTCACCGACGATGAACAGCGTGAAAGCGTTTACCTTCGCGCCCTTGGCCGCCAGCAGCTTTTCCACCGTGACCTTGTCGTCCTTGACGAAAGGCTGGCCGAGCAAAGTAACTTCGGCGAGATATTTCTGCACGCTGCCGTCGACGATCTTGTCGATGAGATTGGCGGGCTTGTTGGATTCCAGAGCGCGCGCCCTGGCGATTTCGCGCTCACGTGAAATCAGATCGGGAGCCACCTGATCCCTGGACACGGAAATCGGTTTGGATGCCGCGATGTGCATCGACAAATCCTTGCCGAGCACGTCGTCGCCGCCTTCCAGGTCCAGCATCACGCCGATCCTGGTGCCGTGCAGGTAATGCGCGAGCTTGCCCTTGGCCTTATGGACCGCGACACGGCGCACGCTCATGTTTTCGCCGAGTTTCATGACGAGTTCCTGGCGCGTCGTTTCGACCGTCTTGCCCGGCGTCAACTCTGCGCGGTTGAGCGCCTCGACGTCGGTAATGCCCCTGGTTGCCGCAAGTTCGGCTACCGATTTCACGAATCCCGCGAAATTCACGTCCTTCGCAACGAAGTCGGTTTCGCAATTGACTTCGACCAGCGCACCCAGTTTGCCGTCGCCGGAAACGTAGATGCCGATCGCGCCTTCGGCCGCAATGCGGCCCGACATCTTGCCCGCCTTGGCGCCGCTCTTGATGCGCAGCAGATCCTCGGCCTTCTTCATGTCGCCGCCGGCTTCTTCCAGCGCCTTTTTGCATTCCATCATGCCGAGCCCGGTGCGCTCGCGCAATTCCTTGACCATCCCCGCGGTAATGTCCGCCATTCTTGCCTGCTCCTTGAAATCCCGTCCGCGCTTCTCTCCTGCCCGCGTCCGTGTTGCAGTTCGAGTTAAAAATCCGGTTGCAAAAAAAGGGGCGTGCGCCCCTTTTTTTTGGCGACTGCGCCGGTCAGGCTGTCGCCTGTTCTTCCGAGCTGTCAACCTCCACAAATTCGTCGCTGACGATTTCCTTGATGGTCTGGCTGCGCCCATCGAGGATCGCGTCCGCAATTCCGCGCGCGTACAGGCGCACGGCGCGGCTGGCGTCGTCGTTGCCCGGAATGACATAGTCCACGCCGTCGGGAGAATGGTTGGTATCCACCACCCCGACCACCGGGATGCCGAGCTTGTTGGCTTCGGTGATCGCACCTTTCTGATAGCCGACATCGATGACGAACAACGCGTCGGGCAGGCCGTTCATTTCCTTGATGCCTCCCAGGCTGCGATCGAGCTTCACCAATTCGCGCTGGAAAGTGAGTTGTTCTTTCTTCGACAGCTTCTCCAGCGAGCCGTCCTGAACCATGATTTCCATGTCGCGCAAACGCTTGATGGAGATCTTCACGGTCTTGAAGTTGGTCAGCATGCCGCCGAGCCAGCGATGGTCGACGAAAGGCGTGTTCGCGCGCATCGCTTCTTCGCGGATGATCTCACGCGCCTGGCGCTTGGTTCCCACGAACAGGATGCTGCCCTTGTTCGAGGACAACTGGCGGACGAACTTCACCGCGTCCTGGTACATGGCCAGGGTCTTCTCGAGGTTGATGATGTGGATCTTGTTGCGATGGCCGAAGATGAAAGGGGCCATCTTCGGATTCCAGTAACGGGTTTGGTGTCCGAAATGGACGCCCGCTTCGAGCATTTGACGCATGGTGACCGACATGTGTTCTCCTGTAAGGGTTGAGCCTCCGCCTGCCGGACCCTGATTCGGGCACCCATACTTGGCTGGCGTGCGATTTACCCCGACCGGGGTGACCGGGGTTAACTCGAAATTATATCAGCGCCGCCCCCGCCCCCTCAACCATTTTGACGCATGGTCAAAGGCTTAACGGCCGGTCGATGCGTTCCGCTGGCGGCGGGCCTCGTACAGGCAAATGCCGGCCGCCACCGAGACATTCAGGCTTTCCACCAGACCGAGCATGGGAATCGAGATCAGTTCGTCG
>WNFL01413682.1_pt1 | contig 23597 bp, 26 predicted proteins | sample 5400361 | NCBI WGS metagenome assembly WNFL01 (sample SAMN13153351, study PRJNA577476) | soil metagenome | isolation source: 40 cm soil on Douglas fir-dominated hillslope | place: USA:California | collected 2013-09-17
GCAACAGGTGCAGCAGCACCTGCTGCTCCGCCAGTACGACGGCTTCATGAAGGGTGGCGGCCCCGGCGGCGGCACCTCGCGCGTTCGCTTCCGGCGCTAAGTGTTCATCCTCATCCTGGGAGCGCCGGGCTCAGGCAAGGGGACGCAAGGGAAGATCCTCGCCGAGCGTCTCGGGCTCCCGAAGATCACCACCGGCGACCTCATCCGGGCGGCGATGAAGGACGGCACGCCGTTCGGACTCGACGCCAGGAAGTACTACGACGAGGGCAAGCTGGTCCCCGACAGCATCATCCTCGGCATCATCAAGGAGCAGTTAGACCGCCCGGAGGCGAAGACCGGCGCGATCCTCGATGGCTTTCCCCGCACCGCGGCGCAGGCCGAGCTGGTGGATCGGACGCTGGCCGCGCGTGGCCAGCGCCTGAACTATATCCTGCTGCTCGACGTCACCGAGGACGAGCTGGTGCGGCGCATGTCCGCGAGAGCGCAGGTCGAGGGACGCCCGGACGACACGCCCGAGGCCATCGCGAACCGCCTCCAGATCTACCAGCGCGACACCGCCCCGCTCATTGCGCACTATGCCCAGCGCGGCATCGTGCACCGCGTCCCCGGCACCGGGACGGTCGACCAGATCAGCGGGGAGATCAAGCGGATCATCGGGCGATGATTACCATCAAGTCGCCGCGCGAAATCGAGACGATGGCCGCCGCCGGCCGCATCGTCGCCGAGACGCTGGCGCTGGTGGGACGCACTATCCGACCCGACATCACGACCGAAGATCTCGACCGCCTCGCCGAAACGTTCATCCGCAGCCATCCCGGCGCGCAGCCGTCGTTCAAGGGGCTGTACGACTTTCCCGCCACGCTCTGCACCTCGATCAATCAGGAGATCGTGCACGGGATCCCGTCGCACAAGCGCGTCCTCCACGACGCCGACATCGTCAGCATCGATGTCGGGGTGTGGCTGGAAGGGTTACATGCCGATTCCGCGGCGACGTTCCCGGTGGGTGACATCAGACCGGAGACGGCCCGGCTGCTGGCGGTGACGCAGGAAGCGCTCGCCGCCGGCGTCGCACAGGCGCGGGCCGGCAATCACGTCGGCGACATCGGGCATGCGGTGCAGCAGGTGGCCGAGAAGGCGGGGTACTCGGTGGTACGGGAGCTGGTCGGCCACGGCATCGGTGCGGCCTTCCACGAGGAGCCGCAGGTGCCGAACTACGGCAAGCCGAAACGAGGGCCCCGGCTCGTGGCCGGCATGACGATCGCGATCGAGCCGATGATCAACATCGGCGGCTCGGCGATCCGCACGCTCGACGACAAGTGGACGGTGGTGACCCAGGACGGCTCGCTGTCCGCGCACTTCGAGCACACGGTCGCGATTACCGATAACGGTCCGAGGATCCTGACGACGGCCTAGCTGACGCCGGCCTGTTTGGCTCGCGCCCGATCCGACATCCCCGACAGATTCGCGTTCACATTCTCCGTCGCCCCATCGATCGCCGTCTTTGCCAGCATCCCCGCCACGCGCGCGTCGCTCACGGCGTTCTTGTTGCCGATCTGCTCGATCGTCTGGGCGAGGGCGAGCAGGCGCCGGCCGCGTTTGACGACGTCGGCGGGAGGCCGCGCCGCGGCCAGCAGCGCGTCGTCGATCGCCTGGGCGCGGCCGGCGTCGGCTTTCGGGATCTTGTAGGCGCGACTGACGCCTTCGTAGGCGGCCGCATCCTCATCCACCAGACGCCGCAGCTCGCCCCGCAGCTGCTCGGCTTCGGCGAGGATCGCCTGGGCCTGGGCGTCGACGGCCGCGTAGGCTTTTTTCCCCACCGTCAGCCGCGCGACCATCGCCACGAGCGCCGCGGCGAGCGTTCCGGCCAGCGCGGCGGCGCTGCCGCCACCCGGCGTCGGGGCTCCGCCCGCCAGCTCGTCGATCCAGCCGTCCAGCGATGGCCCCCCCCCCCTCTTGGTGGACGGGATGGCTGCCGGCACGACGGCGCGGATCTTCGTTTCCAGGATGTGATCCCCGGCGTTGGACAGCCGCAGCAACGATTCCGCGGCGCCGACGAGCGCGCGCTCCGGAATGAGACCGACGATCTCGCTGTACTGCACGCCGACACCCTGCTTTTCGGCGCGGGCCTTGATCGCATTGAAGACCACGGCGGGCGAGGTGATGTCGATGTCCAGCAGGTTCATCGACACCTGCGCCAGGCCGTCGACGATGAAGCCGCTCGCCTGCACGCCCGGCAAGCCGCCGCTGGACGTGCGGATCTGTTTCGCGATCTCCTTGGCGACGGCAATCTCCTGCGTATCCAGGTAGACATTGAACGCGACGAGAAACGGCCGCGCGCCGATCGCCGTCGCACCGGCCGTCGGATGGACGCGGGGGGGCCCGAAGTCCGGTTCCAGCGTCCGCCCGCGCAACCCCTCGAACTCGCCCTTGCGAATGTCGGGCAGGCGCTCGCGCTCGACGCGGGTCGCGGCCTTGGCGTACAGGAACACGGGGATCTGTAGCTCCGTGGCGACGCGCTCCCCCAGCTGCCGGGCGAGCTGCACGCACTCCTCCATCGTGACGCCGGTGACGGGCACGAACGGCACCACGTCGGTGGCCCCCATCCGCGGGTGCTCGCCCGCATGTTTGGTGAGATCGATCCGCTGCTGTGCGACGCGCATCGCGGCGAGGGCGGCAGCGACCGCCGCGGCCGGCGGCGCGACGAACGTGAACACCGAGCGGTTGTGCGCCGTGTCGGACTGCACATCGAGCAGCTGCGCGCCCGGCACAGCGCTGATCGCCGCGCGCAGCGCGTCGATGGTGGCGGGATCACGCCCCTCGGAGAAGTTCGGTACGCATTCGACCAGCGGAGCGGTCATCAGCTCTTCCTTAATAGATCGATGAGCCAGCGGTGCATCGCGGCGTTGCCCGCGACGAGTGAGCCGTTTCCCTCGCTACTCAACACATCGGACGCGCCGTCGTGCCGCGTCACGATGCCCCCCGCTTCGCGAATGAGCAATGTGCCCGCGGCGATGTCCCACGGCGCGAGCTCCAGCTCCCAGAAGCCGTCGAGCCGGCCCGCGGCGACGTCGGCCAGGTCGAGCGCCGCCGCTCCGGCCCGGCGCACACCGCTCGCGGCGCCGATCACCGCGGCAAACTGGGCCAGGTACACGTGCAGCACGCTGAGCGACTTGAAGGGAAACCCCGTGCCGATGAGGGCGCGCCGAGGATCGGTCGCAGCCGATACGCTGAGCCGGATGTCCTCCTCGAATGCGCCGCCGCCGCGCACCGCCCGGTACGTGCGGTTGCGGCAGACGTCGTGGATCACGCCCGCCGCCAGCTTGCCGTCGACCAGGCAGCCGATGCTGACCGCATACTGCGGGTAGCCGTGCAGAAAGTTCGTCGTGCCATCGAGCGGATCGACGATCCAGACGAGTTCGCCGCGCGCGGCCCGTTTGGGAGACAGCTCCTCGCCCACGATGACCGAGCCCGGCTCCTCGCGGGTGATCACGTCGGCGATCATCGCTTCGGCCGCCCGGTCGATCTCGGTCACGAAGTCGTGCTGCGATTTCTCCGTCCAGGTCGCTACGGCGGGGCGGGGGGCGGTCCGCAAATAGTCGGCGGCGCGCAGCGCGGCGCGCTCGGCCAACTTGACTAAGTCATTGTACTCACGCACCTTGTGGCCCCGTGGCCCCCGTGACAGCCAAACGCGTCTTCAGCGGCATCCAGCCCTCCGGTGAGCTCCACATCGGTAACTACCTGGGCGCCGTGCAGAATTGGGTACGGCTCCAGCCCGAGCACGACTGTCTGTTCTCGATCGTCGACCTGCACGCCATTACGCAGCCGTACGACGCCGGCACCCTCTCGTCCCTGACTCTCGATATGGCGGTGAGTCTGTTTGCGGCCGGCCTGGACCCCGACAAGTGCATCGTGTTCGTGCAATCGCACGTGGCCGAGCACACCGAGCTCAACTGGCTGCTCGCGCCCGTGACGCCGCTCGGCGAGCTCGAACGCCAGACGCAATTCAAGGACAAAGCGCAGCGCCAGGAAAGCGTCCCCCTGGGATTGCTGGCCTATCCCGTCCTGCAGGCGGCCGACGTGCTGCTCTATAAAGCTAGCCTGGTCCCGGTGGGTGAGGATCAGGTCCAGCATCTCGAGTTGATGCGCGAGATCGCGCGCCGCTGGAACGCCCGCTACGCCGCAGCATTCTTCCCCGAGCCGCAGCCGCTCCTGACCAAGACCAAACGCGTCCTGGGCCTCGACGGCAAAGCGAAGATGTCCAAGAGCTTGGGGAATACGATCGGGCTGTTCGAATCCCCCGAGGCGATCTGGGAGAAGCTCCGGCCCGCCGCCACCGATCCGGCCCGCAAAACCCGGAAGGATCCCGGCACGCCGGAGATCTGCAACATTTTTACGCTGCATCAGGGGTTCTCGCCGCCTGACACGGTCGCCGACGTGGCCACCAAGTGTCGCACCGCGGGCTGGGGCGCCGACAATATGATCAAGACGCTGGCGCCGATTCGCGAGCGCGCGGCCGAGCTGCGGCGCGAGCCGAAGGGTGTGCTCGATCGGCTGCGCGATTGTGCGAGCCGCGCGCGCGCGCTCGCGCAGCGCACCATCACGGACGTCCGCGACAAGATGGGATTCCTCCATGGGTGAGATCTTCCGGCACATGGTCGAGATCTTCCGACTCGATCTCATGCTGCAAATCGGTCTCGCGACGCTCCTCGGCGGCGCGATCGGGCTGGAGCGCGAGCTCGGCGGCAAACCGGCGGGACTCAGAACCAACATCCTGATCTGTATCGGATCGGTGCTGTACACGCACCTGTCGCTCGCGATGCTGACGGGCAATACGGGTGCAATCCCGCCGGGCACCGACACGACCCGTGTCGCCGCGCAGATCGTCACCGGCGTCGGCTTCATCGGGGCGGGCACGATCCTGCACGCGCGCGGCGCGGTCCGCGACGATCTGGGTCGTCGCCGCGATCGGCGTCGCTCTCGGCAGCGGTTATTACCTCGAAGGCGTCGGCACGACGCTCGCGGTCGTCATCGTGCTGGCCGGCCTGGGCCGCGTCGAGAAGCTGGTCGAGCGGCAATCGCTGACGTCGACGATCTCCATCCACGCTCGCCCCGGTCCCACCGTCGTGGAGGATTTGGAAACCGCGGTGCGCCGCATGGGACTGGACATTCTCAAGGTCACGAACCGGCAGGAGAACGTGGACCTCGTCGTCGATTTGGAATTGCGCGGGTCCAAGCGGTTGTACGATCAGGCGATGATCACCCTCCTGCACCACGATCATGTCCGCACGGTCTCGACCGGGGAGTGAGCACGCGGCGTCTCGTGATCGATCTGACCTCGCCACGCACCGCCTGGAGGATTCCGCGGCCGAACGTGGTCGAGATCAAGAACGCCGTCGGCACGAACTGGGACGTCCTCGAAGTCAAAGCCCCCGCGGTGTCCGACGGCGACGGCGGCTCGGGCTCGCCGGAAGCCATTTCAGCGGCGCGCGGCGCCGAGATCTACCTCGGCTTCGGGATACCGTCCGGCGTCGCGGCGGCGGCGAAGGACACGCTGCGCTGGGCCCACAGCGCGACCGCGGGCATCGGCTCGAGCCTGGGGCATGTCGGTCCTGGTGTGCTGCTCACGAATTCCGCCGGCGTCCACGCGGAGCCGATGGCCGACTGGGTCATTGCCGCAATCGCCTACTTCACCCGTGGACTCGACCGCATGATTTCGGCGCAGCGCCAGGGTCGCTGGGCCAAGGACGACTTCACCGATGGCGCGATCCCGATGCGGGAGTTTCGGGAGCTGCGGCTCGGCGTCTTCGGGCTGGGCGGCATCGGGACCGCCGTGGCGCGGCGCGGGCTGTCGCTCGGGATGAAGGTGGCAGGCGTGCGGCGGCGCCCCGAGCGCAGTGGCGGTCCGGGAGAGGCCAAGGGTGTGGAGTGGGTCGGCGGTTTGGCCGACTTGCCGCGACTCGCCTCCGGCAGCGACGTGCTGGTCATCGCCGCCCCGCACACGGCCGAGACGGTCGGTGCAGTGGACCGCCGCGTGCTCGAGCGGCTGCCGCACCACGCGCTCGTCATCAACGTGTCGCGGGGTTCGCTGCTCGATGAGCCGGCGCTGCTCGAGCTCCTCGAGCTGCGGCGCCTGCGCGGCGCGGCGTTGGACGTCTTCGGCACCGAGCCGCTGCCGGCCGGGCACCCCTTCTGGAGCCATCCCCGCGTGCTCGTATCGCCGCACGTGAGCGCGGTGTCCGGCCGCTTCTGGGAGCGCGAAACCGCTCTGATAGTGAGCAACATCAGTAGCTATCTTGCAGGTGCGCCCCTCACGAACCTCGTCGACCGGGAAGCCGGGTACTGAATGGAAAAAATCATCAAGGCCGCGGTGGATCGCGGGGCGTCCGATCTGCACATCAAGGCGGGCGACGTGTTTCGCGCCCGCATCGACGGGAAGCTGGTGCCGCTGACCAAACAGCGGCTCACGCCGGATCAGACCAAGGCGATCGCCCAGCGGCTCATCTCCAACGAGGACGATCGCGCGCGCATCGACAAGCTGCGCGACTACGACTGCTCGTGGGGCATGCCGGGCATCGGCCGCTTCCGCGTCAATATCCTGCGGCAGCGCTCCTCGTTCATGATCGTGATGCGCGTCATCCCGTTCGACGTGCCGACCTTCGAATCGCTGAAGCTGCCGGCCGTGCTCGCCGAAGTCGCGAGTGCCGAGCGGGGGATGATCCTGGTGACGGGCGTGACGGGCTCGGGCAAGAGCTCGACCATGGCCGCGATCATCAACCACATCAATCAAAACCAGCATCGGCACATCCTCACGCTCGAGAACCCGATCGAGTTCCTGCATCGCGACATCAACTGCTCGGTGACGCAGCGCGAGATCGGCGTCGATACCGACGACTTCCGCACCGGGCTGCGTGCCGCGCTGCGGCAGGATCCCGACGTCGTCCTGATCGGCGAGATGCGCGATTCCGAGACGATCGATACCGCCATGAAAGCGGCCGAGACGGGGCATCTGCTCGTCTCGACGCTGCACACCCCCGATGCCGTCACGACGGTCAGTCGCGTCATCTCGATGTTTCCGCCCGAGGAGCAGGAGATTGCCCGGCTGCGGCTGTCCGAGGCGCTGCACGCCGTCGTGTCGCAGCGGCTGCTGCCGCGGGCCGACGGGCGGGGCCGCGCCGCCGCACTCGAGGTGCTGCTGGTGACGGGGACCGCGCGCGACATGATTCGCGAGCGCGACCGCACGACGTCGCTGCACGATTACATCAAGGACTCGCGTGAGCAGTACGGCATGCAGACGTTCGACCAGCACCTCATGGATCTGGTCGCCGACGACATCGTGACGTACGAAACGGCGCTCGCCGCCTCGTCGAATCCGTCGGACTTTCAGCTGCAGGTCCGCACGCTGCGGCGGCGCTCGCGTGTCGTTCCTCCCACCCAGGCCACCCCCGCCCCCCCACAGGGTGAGGACAAGCCGGCGGGATTCACAGACGACCTCTCCAGCATGCTGCCCCAATGAGCGAGCGAAGCGCGGTTCCGGCAGGCGTGTTTCCCCCGGTGACGACGCCGTTCGATCCGGCGACTGGCGACGTCGCGCCGCGGGCGTTCCAGGAGAACCTGACCCGCCTGCTCGCCGCCGGCGTGGACGGTGTCGTCGTCTCCGGCTCGACGGGTGAGGCGCCGCTGCTCGACCCCGCCGAGCAGGAACACCTGGTGGGACTGGCGCGGGAGACGGTCGACGACGGCAAGTGGGTGATCGCGGGAACGGGTGGCGAGTCGACGCGTCAGACGATCGCCGCCTCGAAGGCCGCGGCCACGGCCGGTGCGGACGCCGTGCTCGTGCGGCCGCCGTCGTACTTCTCCGCGGCCGCGACGGTCGAGACGCTGGCGGCGCACTTCCGTGCCGTCGCCGATGCCAGCCCCGTTCCGGTGATCGTGTACAACATTCCCAAGTACACGCACATCGCGCTGGCGCCGGCGCTCCTGCAACAGCTCACGAGCCACGAGCGCATCATCGGGGTCAAGGATTCCTCGGGCGATCCCAAGAACCTCGCCACCTATCGCGCCGCGGTGCCGCAGTGGGCGGTGCTCGTCGGTGGGGCGTCGCTGCTCCTCACCGCGCTCGAGCTCGGCTGTCAGGGCGGGATCGTCGGTGTCGCGTGCTTTGCGCCGGGGTTGTGCGTGCAGCTCGTGCGCGAATTCGAGCAGGGACATCGCGCGGCCGCCGGAGAGCTCCAGCAGCGGATCACGCCGCTCGACAAGGAGATCGTCGGCAAGCTCGGCCCCGCCGGCGTGAAGGCCGCGATGGACGCCGCGGGACTGTACGGCGGCCCGGTGCGGCCGCCGCTCGCGCCGGTTTCGGCTGCCGATCGCGAGCGCGTCAGCGCGCTCGTGCGCAGTGACTGACTACGCGGAGTTGTTCCGCGAGCTCGCCATCCCGCGGCTCGTGGGAACACCCAATCATCAGAGAGCGCGTGAGATCCTGAAGCGCGAGCTCTCGGCGCGTGGATTTGCGGTGGACGAGCATCAGTTCACGGGCCGGCCCGCGCGCGCGCTCCTCGGCACGCCGCGCGTCGTGCACGGGATCAATCTCATCGCCCACCGACCGTCCGACCGTCCGACCGTCCGACCGTCCGTTTGGCTCGTCGCGCATTACGACTCCAAGGGCCAGCCAATCTCGATGGCGATCCGGTTGGTTGGGTTCGCGGCGTTGGTGCTCGGCCTCGTCGCGCTGGCGCTTGCGGCGGTGCCGGCTATCGCGCTCCTCGTGGTCGCTTTGATCATTGTGTCGCAGAATCGCATCACCGACAACTCCCCGGGCGCCGTGGACAACGCGAGCGCGCTCATCACCACCTTCATGACGATCGATCAACTCTCCCCTGGCATGGCCGTGGGCGTGATCTTTCCCGACGCCGAGGAGTTTGGCTTGGTGGGCGCGCGCGCGCTGGCGGCGGATCGCGCCGATCTGTTCGCGAATGCTGCCGTGATCAATCTCGATGGCCTGGACGATCTCGGGACCCCCGTGGTGCTGTCGCACAGGCCGGGACCGATCGGTGTCGCCGTCGCGACGGCCTTGAATGCCCGGCGCTGGCGTTGGTTGCCGGTGGTGGTCGATGGCATCGCATTGGCACGCGTGAGCCGTGAGTGCATCACGATTCTCAAGGGGAACTGGCGCACAATGCTTGCCGTCCATCGGCCCGGAGACAACGCGGATCGCGTCCGATTGGACGGTGCGGCGAGCGTCGCCGCAGGGCTGGCGCGGGTGCTGCGCGCCCAATAGCTTCCCTCAGAGGATGCTAGGCCCCCGCTGGGGGCTTTTTTTGTTGCCACCGAGGAGGGGTTCGAGTGTTCGGACCGAAGACGCAGTGTGTCGTCGTGGTCGGCGCCCAGTGGGGCGATGAGGGCAAAGGCAAGGTGGTCGACGTCCTGGCCGAGCGCGCCGATCTCGTGGTGCGCTACCAGGGCGGCGCCAATGCCGGGCACACGGTGGATACCGGGGAAGGGAAGTCATTCGTCCTTCACCAGATCCCCTCGGGCATTCTGCAGGGCGCCGTGTGCGTCGTCGGCAACGGCGTGGTACTCGATCCGGAACAGCTGTTCGCAGAGCTGGACGCGCTGGAGGGCAGGGGCGTGCGGACCGAGCACAAGCTGCACATCTCCGACCGGGCGCATCTCACGCTTCCGTATCACAAGCTCCTCGATCGTGCCCGTGAGAAACAGGAAAAGATCGGCACGACGGGACGGGGCATCGGTCCAACCTACGAGGACAAATATGGGCGCCGCGGCCTGCGCGTCGGCGACCTGCGCAATCTCAGCCGCGCCAAGGAGCTCGTGCGGGCGCGCGTCGAAGCCGCGAACCAGATGCTGGGAATGCTGGGAGCGGGGAGCGGGGCGGTGGGGGAACACGCCAGCGCGGAGGAGCACACCCAGCTGCTCGAGCGGTTGGCCCCGCGGTTGTTGCCCTTGGCGGTCGATGCCGGCCGCGTGGTCTGGGAAGCGCTGGCGCGGGGTGAATCGGTGCTCCTCGAGGGTGCTCAGGGTGCGTTGCTCGACGTGGATCACGGGACCTATCCGTACGTCACGTCGTCCAACACGACGGCGGGTGGCGCCGCCGTGGGCGTTGGGATCGGTCCGACGGCGATCGACGCGGTCCTCGGCGTCGTGAAGGCGTACACGACGCGCGTCGGGAATGGGCCGCTGCCGACGGAGGCGGAGCCCGCCGTGGCCGAGCGTATTCGCGAGCTCGGCGGCGAATTCGGGGCGACGACGGGACGGCCGCGGCGGTGTGGATGGTTCGATGCGGTCGTGGTTCGGTACGCTGTTCGGGTCAATGGCTTGACGGGGTTGGCAGTCACCAAACTGGATGTGCTCGATACGTTCGCGGAGATTCCGGTTGGGGTGGGCTATCGTCTCGACGGAGAGATAATTGATAGCATGCCAGCAGATGTGGAGACGATTGGGCGGGTGGAGCCGATTTATGAGACGGTGACGGGCTGGCAGAAAAGACTGACCGACGTTCGGAGGCTCGCGGATCTTCCGCCGGCGGCAAGAGCTTACGTTGATAGACTGCAAGACCTGGCTGGTGCCCCGGTGCGTTATGTGAGCGTCGGAACTCGTAGAGATCAGATTATAGAGGTCTGACAGCAAACCGTTCTCAGAAGACGCAGCAGACGCAACAGCGGTTTCCAGGGGATAGCGGCGAGAAAAAACCACTGCCTGCGTTCGTTTGGTGATGGTGAGTCCCGTCGACGGAATAGTTTCCGACATGCTTTTCAAAGATCTGAAGGCCTACCAGCATGCGCGGCGACTCTCAGTGTTGTCGCGACCTCTCATCAATCGACTCCCTGCTTCCGAACGCGACCTGGCGGACCAGTGGCGTCGTGCCTGTAATAGTGTGACGCTGAACTTGGCTGAAGGCGTGAGTCGCCGGGGCTCCAAGGAGTTTCGACGGTTCACCGACATGGCTCGAGGATCGTTGGTCGAGGTCGAAGCCATTCTCGATCTCGTCCAACACCTCGGTGTGTTCGATCCGAACGAGCTTGACGAAGTGTGCGCAACGCGTGACGAATGCGCGAAGACCGTTTATGGCTTGCTCCGAAAGCTCTCGGCCGTTGCAGCTAACGGCTGAGATCTGATGACCACTGCTGCGCCTGTTGCGTCTGCGGCGTCTCTGGACTACTGCATTCTGCGGTCTTTATTGCAGTTTACGGGTAGGTACTTTCCCTAGGTCGTATGACTCTCCATTGATGTGACAGTGGTTACAGGTAGGGCACCCTTCTTGCTTCTGAATTGGCCAGTTCTCTGCAAAGGGCAAACCGCCGGTGACGGCGGGGCGCAAAGCAAAGGGGTCTCGCTCGTCGAGATAGCCCGGCTGCCAGAGGTCCGGAGCGCCAGCCCGATTTGCGAGAAGGAGTTCGCTTAGCTCACATCGGGTTCTAGGGCGCACGGTGTGCGGCAGGCGATCACCCCCTGGGGCAACTCAGGGGGTTTCTCGTTTGTAGTCCCTGTCCCTCGGCCTCTGTTATTGTTTTCCCATGCCAGTCATCCTGGTCGCCCCCGCCGCCTTCAAGGGCACGCTGGGCCCGCGTCAGGTCGCTGAAGCATTCGCGACCGGAGTCCGGCGGGCCATTCCCGGAGCGGCGGTGCTCGAATGCCCCGTGGCCGACGGCGGGAACGGGTCGACGTCACAGGTCCGATCGGCGATTCGGTCTCCGCCGAAATGGGCTGGATCGATGGCGAGACGGCCATCATCGAGAGCGCGTCGGCCTGCGGGCTTGCGCTCGTGGAGCCGGAGGACCGCGATCCGCTCCGCACCACGACGCGGGGCGTCGGCGAGCTGATCTGGACCGCGGCTGACCGCGGCGCCAAGACGATCGTCGTCGGCCTGGGCGGCACCGCAACAGTAGACGGCGGCACGGGCGCCGCGCGCGGCTTCGGGTGGACGTTCGAGAACGCGGCCGGCCAGCAGCTGCCCGATGGCGGGGGATCGCTGACCGACCTTGCCTCCTTCGGATCGGGGTGGGGCCTCACCGCTCGCGTCGTGGCACTCGCTGATGTCGTCACGCCGTTGCTCGGCCCGGACGGTGCCGCACCCGTCTTCGGACCGCAAAAGGGGGCGCGGCCGGAGGAAATTCCGCACCTCGCGGCGGGTCTCGCTCGCCTGGCGGAGCTGTGGGCGCAGGCCGGCCGCCCGGACCTCGGGACGGTGTCGATGGGTGGCGCTGCGGGCGGCCTGGGGGCTGGGCTCGTCTTCTTTGCGAAGGCGGAGTTGGCGAGTGGAGCGGAGTGGGTGCTGGAGCGCGCCGGCTTCGACGCGGCGCTCGCCAAGGCCGACCTCGTGATCACCGGCGAGGGCATCTTCGACCGGACGTCGCTGGTTGGAAAGGCGCCGGGAGAAGTGGTGCGTCGGGCGCAGGCCGCCAGGAAGAAGGTGGCGGTTGTTGCCGGACGGGTCGAAGGCATGATCGGCGTGCATACGGTGGGGGGCGACGGTGGGGGACGGATGCTGGACGCGACCGCCCTCGCCCAGATGGCTGAACAGGTCGCGCGCGAGGCGTTGGGTTTGTAACTTCCGGCTCCTTATGCCGCCCGCAACTGCAGACAAAACCATGGAAAAGCTCGTGTCGCTGGCAAAGCGGCGCGGCTTCGTGTTTCAATCCTCCGAGATCTACGGTGGGCTTGGCTCCGTCTGGGACTACGGGCCGCTCGGTGTCGAGCTCAAAAAGAACATCAAAGAGCGCTGGTGGCGATCGATGGTGCATGAGCGTCACGACATCGAAGGCCTCGACGCCGCCATCCTGATGCATCCCAAAGTCTGGGAGGCATCCGGCCACGTGGCAGGGTTCACCGATCCTTTGGTGGACTGCAAGCAGTGCAAGAACCGCTTCCGGGCGGACGATCCGAAGATCAAGGGCACGCCCGGCCAGCCGGACGCGCAGTGCCCCGTGTGCGGCAGCAAGGGCACCCTCACCGCGCCGCGACAGTTCAATCTGATGTTCAAGACGTTCATGGGGCCGGTCGAGGACCAGGCCGCCGTTGTCTACCTGCGTCCCGAAACGGCGCAGGGGATCTACGTCAATTACCTGAACGTGCAGCAGTCCTCGCGCCAAAAGATTCCCTTTGGCATTGCGCAGATCGGCAAGGCGTTCCGCAACGAGATCACGCCCGGCAACTTCATCTTTCGGACTCGCGAGTTCGAGCAGATGGAGATGCAGTTTTTCGTGAAGCCCGGCACCGAGAACGAATGGTTCGAGACCTGGCGAGCGGAACGGATGAAGTGGGTGGAGGGACTCGGGATTCGGCCGGAGAAGCTGCGCTGGCATCAGCACGGCAAGGACGAGCTCGCGCATTATGCCGCGGACGCCTACGACATCCAGTATGAATTCCCGTTCGGCTGGCAGGAATTCGAGGGAATCCACAACCGGACCAACTTCGATTTGACGAACCATCAGCAGCATGCCGGCAAAAAGCTGGAATACCTCGACCCGAAGACAAACGAGCGGTTCATTCCGTACGTGGTCGAGACTTCGGCGGGGGCGGACCGCACGACGCTGGTGGTACTGTGCGACGCCTATACAGAAGAAGAGGTGCGCGGCGCGGAAGCCGCCGACGCCGCCGAGGGCGGCGAGCAGCGCGTCGTGCTGAAGCTCAAGCCGTCGCTGGCCCCGCTGAAGGCGGCAGTGTTCCCGCTCGTGAACAAGGACGGCATGCCGGAGCTGGCGCACCGCATTCACGACGACCTGCGGCGGCACTTCAACGTGTTCTACGACGACGGCGGATCGATCGGCCGCCGCTACCGCCGCCAGGACGAGGCCGGCACGCCCTTCGGCGTCACCATCGACGGCCAATCCACCCAGGATCAGACGGTGACCGTCCGCGACCGCGACACGCTCAAGCAGGACCGCGTCGCCACGGCACAGCTCGTCGCCTATCTGACGCAGAAGCTGGCGGGGTGAAGCGGGTCCTCGTCGACTGCCGCGATTTGTTCTTCCGCGGCAAGCTGCAGGCAATTCTCACGGCGAGTGGAGCGGAACCGGCGCGCGAAGAACCCTACGACCTCGCCGTGGTCGAGTTGGGGAAAGCCGACGTCCCGCAGCGCATTTCCGACCTCGTGGGCCGCGGCGTACCGGTGCTTGCGTTCGGCTCGCACGTCGATGCGGCCGCGCTGCGCGCCGCGCGGGACCTCGGAGCGCGCGCCGTCCCGAATTCCGAAATCGAAACCGCATTGCGCGCGCTGCTCTAGGCGCTGACCGTGGCACGAGATCGCAAACGCGTTGACGTCCTGGTCCTCGGCGCCGGAGCCGCGGGACTCGCGGCGGCGCGCGACCTCTCGCATGCCGGTCTCCGCGTCACGATCATCGAAGCGCGGCCGCGCGTCGGCGGCCGGATTCTCACCCTGCACGATTCCCGCTCGCCGGTTCCGCTCGAGCTCGGTGCCGAGTTCATCCACGGCGAGCGCGCCGAAACACTCTCGCTCGCCCAGGCAGCCGGGCTCGCCGTGCTGGAGCTGCCCGACACACATGAGCTCGCCGCCGCAGGCCGGATCAAGGCGCTGGACAGCTTCTGGCAGCTCGTCGATCGCATGAATCACGATCTTGCCCGCCGGCTCGTGCGCCGCGGCCGCGACTTTCCGGTGAGCGAGTATCTCGACTCGCGCAGCGTGCCGCCGTCACGGCGCGGGATGCTGCGGGATTTCCTCCAGGGCTTTTACGCCGCGCGCCCCGATCGGCTCAGCGCCGAATCGCTCGCCGTCGAGGTCCGGGGCAGTGCCGAGCGGGATGAAGTCGCAGGCGGACAGTTCCGCATCGCCAACGGCGGCGATGCCCTCATGAAGTGGCTGCGGGACGGGCTGGATCCCGACCGCACCGAGCTGCGGCTCAGCACCGTGGCGCAGTCGGTGGAGTGGAAAGGCGGGTCTGTTCGAGTCGCGTGCCGCGGTGCCGACCGCGCGCCCTTGCCCACCGTGAGTGCACGCACCGCGGTGGTCACGCTGCCGCTCGCCGTCCTGAAGGCCGGGATGGTGCGGTTTGATCCGGCGCTCCCTGCCAAACGGCGCGCCCTTGCGGGTCTCGAAACCGGGCAGGTGTTCAAGATCGTGCTCCGGTTCAGGAACGCCTTCTGGGATGACGCGGAATTCCTGAAAGAGCGGCGCGGGTCCGGCACGGACCGTGGCGGGCTGAACTTCCTGCACGGGCAGGGTGCCGAGGTGCCGACGTGGTGGACCACGCTCCCCGTGCGCTCGCCGGTGCTCGTCGGATACGTCGGCGCCATCGCCGCCGAACAGCTCCTCGCCGAGGAGCCGCCCTCGCGGCTGGAGCGCACGCTGGTGGCGCTGTCGGAGATCCTGGCCGTCCCGCGGCGCGATCTGGAGGACCAGCTCGATGCGTCTGCCAGTCACGACTGGCGCGCCGATCCGTTCGCGCGGGGCGCCTACAGTTACATCGGCGTCGGTGGCATCGGTGCCCCGCGGGCCCTGGCCCGGCCCGTGGAGGGAACGCTCTTCTTCGCCGGCGAAGCGACCGACGGCCCGCAGATCGGCACGGTCGCCGGTGCGCTGGCAAGCGGGCGGCGCGCCGCGCGGGAGGTGCTGCGCGTGCTAAAATAGTTGCGACTTTTCTCGAGGATCTCCTGATGCCGGTTATCGCCAAGACGGTCGTGTTGCTGATCTTTTCCAACATCTTCATGACGTTCGCCTGGTACGCGCACCTGCGTCACTTGAGCCAGAAGCCCTGGATCGTTGCGGCACTGGTGAGCTGGGGGATCGCGCTGTTCGAGTATCTGCTCCAGGTGCCCGCGAACCGCATCGGTCATTCGCAGCTGCAACTCGGCCAGCTCAAGATTCTTCAGGAAGTCATCACGCTCAGCGTGTTCGTACCGTTTGCCGCCTTCTATATGAAGGAACCGGTGCGCCTCAATTTCCTCTGGGCCGCGCTGTGCATGTGCGGGGCCGTGTTTTTTGCGTTCCGCGGGGGGCGCTAGGTGCGACTCATCTTCATTCATGGTCCACCGGCAGTCGGGAAGCTGACGGTGGCCCGTGAGCTCGCCGAGCTGACCGGCTTGCCGCTCTTCCACAATCACCTTGCCGTGGACGTGCTGACTCCGCTGTTCGAGTTCGGCAGCGCGTCGTTCGTGAAGCTCCGGGAGCTGATTTGGTTGAGCGTGTTCCAGGAGGCCGCCAAGAACGACGTGTCGCTGATCTTCACCTTCGCGCCCGAGCGCACGGTGCGGCCGTCATTCATTCAAGACACCATCACCACCATCGGGGCGCGCGGGGGGGGGGTCGTGCACTTCGTGCGCCTCACATGCAATGCGGGCGAGATCGAGCACCGGTTGACGAGTCCCTCCCGCGCCGAGTTCGGCAAGCTGCAGTCGCTCGACCAGTACCAGACGCTGACGCGCGCCGGCGCGTTCGACTACCCGGAGCTGCCGGCCGGCCTGACGATCGATACCGGCGCCGTCAGCCCGCGCGAGGCCGCAGTGGCCATCCGCTCCTTTCTGGCACGGGAGGCGGCGGGCAACCGCTAGGGTCGCTATCTTTTTCTCATGCGTCTCATCGCCGTACTCGCCGCGCTGGCCGGGCTCGCCCTGTCGGCCGCTCCGCCTGGCTACCGCATCCTGGTCGCGAGCGAATCGGGCGACATCGTCACCCAGCTCACCTGGGACGGGACGTCGCTGGCTGTCGCCAAGGTCGTGCCGGTCGGCATCATGCCCGCCGATATCGACGGCCCGCACAACGTGGCGGTCGCCCCGGATGGGTCCGCCTGGTACGTGACGATCGCGCACGGCACGCCCTACGGATCGCTCTGGAAAATGAGCGTGGGCAGCGACACCCTGCTGGGCCGGGCTCCGGTCGAGATGTTTCCCACGACGATCGGGTTGACGCCCGACGGCGCGCTGGCGTTCGTCGCCAATTCCGATTTCCACGGCGATCACCCGCGCCTGAACGTCGTCACGATCGTGCAGACCGCCACGATGACGCTGCTCACCAATCTTCCGGCGTGCGACATGCCGCACGGCGTGAAGGCCAATCACGCCGGGACGCTGGTGTACGTGTCGTGCATGAACTCGGATGAAATCCTCGAGATCGATCGGCAGAGCTTCCGGATTCGCAGGCGGCACAAGACGGGAGAGGGCATGCCTGGGGCCGGGATGCCGATGCATGCCGTGGCATCCGGGCCGCCGCAGCACGACTGCATGCCGACGTTCGTCTCGGTTTCGCCGGACGACCGCCGGTTGTACGTCGCGTGCAATCACGGCAATACGCTGCAGGTGCTCGATGCCGGATCGCTCGAGCTGGTGCAGGAGATCCCGGTGGGCACGGGCGCGTACAACGTCGAGCCCTCCGCCGACGGCCGGTGGGTGATCGTGACCAACAAGAAGGCGCAGAGCGTATCGCTGGTCGATGCGCAGAGCCTGACCGAAGTGGTCAAGATCCCGACGTCGAAGCCGCTGCCGCACGGCGTGGCTTATTCCCCCGACGGGCGCTGGGCGTTCATATCGCAGGAGAGCGTCGGGATCGATCCCGGCGCCGTGGATGTCATCGATCTCACGACGCGGGCGCGTGTCGCCACCATCCCGGTCCCCCGGCAGCCGACCGGCATCACGATCCTAAAGGTCCCATGATCCACACCACCACCGTCTCGCTTGCGCCCTCTGATGTGCTGGCGCGGGCGCAGCAGTTCTTCGCCGAGCGCGTTCCCAATGCGGCGGCATTCGTGGAGAAGGTAGGGGCCACGTTCGTGACGCTGCGCGGCCAGGGCGGCGAGGAGATCGTGATCAGCGCCTGGGACGACAAGGAAAAAGGCGTTACGCGTGTGCGCGCCTCGACCTTGTTCTTCGATCAGGCGCTGGACCGGTTCCTCTCGACACTGCCGCTCGCGTCGCAGGTGGAGGTGGCATGACGGCGGTCGGCGAGCGCTACGCGGTGCGGGTGATGGTGACGCCGGCGTGGGAGCAGGTGCCGGTGCAGGTCGATGACGCCACGACGGTCGCCCAGCTGAAGCATCAGGCGCTGAAGGCCGCGCTCAAGACGACGGAGAACGAGCACGGCTTCATCGTGAAGTTCCGTGGTGCGCAGGTCCTCGACGAATCCACCACCATGCGGGCACTCGGTGCCGTGCCGAACGCTCCGTTCATCGTGCTGCCGGGCCGGCGGCAACCGGTGCGGTGAGCACCGCCGCTTTCACCCGCGCCGTCACGATTTTCGCGGTCGGGTTCTTACTGCTCGACGCGGTGCTGTTCGGATTGGTCGGCCGCTTTGTCTGGGCCTCCGTCTGCGCGGTCGCCGCCGTTCTCGTGGTGTTGGGGTGGCGCCGCTATCGCCGCGCCATGGCCGAGCTGGCCGACGCGCGCCGCGAGATGAAGCAGGAAGTGGAGTCGCTGCGCCAGCTGCTGCACACCCGCCGCCAGAATTAGGTGTCCACCGCAGTCGTCTGGAATCCGGCGTGCCGGCATCACTACGGCGGCGCCGGCCATCCCGAGCGCCCGCAACGCTTCGAGGCGGTGCTCGAGGCGCTGCGACGCCCCGAGCTTGCGGCGCTCATCTCGTGGGTCGAGGCGTCGGCGGCGACGCGCGCGGCTATCGAGCGTGTGCACCCCCCGGAATACCTCGACCTGCTCGAAGCGCTGGCCGGGCGCGGCGGCGGCGCCCTCGATGCCGACACATTCCTCGGACCCAGGAGTTGGGAGAGCGTGCTGGCGGCGGCGGGCGTCGCGTTGGCGGCGGTCGAGCAGGGCCTCGCGTCCGGGCGCGCGTTCGGCATCACGCGCCCGCCCGGTCACCACGCGCTCGCCGCGCGCGCGATGGGGTTCTGTTTCCTCAACAACGTCGTGCTGGCCGCGCGCCACGCGCAGGCACTCGGCTGCGCGCGCGTGCTGATCGTCGATTGGGACGTGCACCACGGCAACGGCGGCACGCAGGCGCTGGTGGAGCACGACGCTTCGATTCGCTTCGTCTCGATGCATCAGTACCCGTGGTATCCGGGCACCGGAGCCGCGGACGAGCGCGGCGTCGGCAACGTGTTCAACATTCCGCGGCCGGGCGGGCTGCCGCGCGCGGTCTACGCGCGCGACTTCCTCGCCGGGGTCGATGCGGCGCTCGCGCAGTGGAGTCCCGACATGCTGCTCATCTCCGCGGGGTTCGACTCGCTCGCCGGCGATCCGCTCGGCGAATTCACACTCGAGCCCGACGACATCGTCGACTGGACCGAAGCGCTGCGCGCGCGAATGGGAACGCGTCCCGTCGTCGGCGTGTTGGAGGGCGGCTACCGGCTCGATCTGCTCGCGGCCGGTGTCGTGGCGCACGTGCGCGCGCTATCTTGAGTTTGTGACAGTCACCAGCGTCCCCCAAGCCTCGAAAAACTGGCCGGCGAGCATCTACCGGCGGCCGGACGGCACGCTCGAGCAGGACTTCTCCCCGGCGCGCATCCACGAAATCGTGCAGAGCGGGGACGGGGAGCTGTGGGTCGACATCGACAGTACGAACATGCTTCAGCACGCGCTGCTCGAAAAGGCGTTTGCGTTCCACCCCTTGTCGATCGAAGACACCTTGTCGCCCGGCACGCGCGTCAAGTTCGAGGAGTACGACCGCTACGTCTTTGTCGTGATGGCGGTCGTCCGTTTCGACGAGGGCACGCCCGAGCCGTACGACCTCTCCACGTCGAACCTGTATTTCTTCCTCGGCAAGAACTTCCTGGTGACGGTGCACGCGTTGCCGTCGAAGAGCTGTGCCGTGGTGCAGGAGCGCCTGTTGCGCAATCCCGACCTGCTCGCGCGGGGCGCCGAGATGACGATGCACAACATCATCGATCAGTCGGTGGACGCGTACTTCCCGCTGGTCGAAGACCTCAACGTCATGGTGGACGGGCTGGAGGAGCGGCTGTTCGAGAAGTTCGATCCGCAGCTGATTCACGAGATCTTCAAGGCGAAACGCGCGGCGTTCTCGCTTCGGCGACACGTCGGCCCGCTCCGCGAAGTGCTGAACATCCTCACCAACCGGCCCTGCGGCTTCATTCGCCAGGACACGCAGCTGTACTACCGCGACGTGTACGACCACACGATTCGCATCGTGGAGTCGATGGACACGGTGCGCGATCTCCTGGCGGGCGTGCTCGAGACCTATCTGTCGCAGACGTCGAACCGCCTGAACACCGTCATGAAGCAGCTGTCGATCGTGGCCACGATTGCGCTGCCGCTGATCGTCATCGGCGGGATCTTCGGCATGAACTTCAGCCAGATGCCCTTCACCCACAATCCGTACGGCTTTTACGGCGCCCTCATCGTGATGGCGGTGACGTCGGGCGTCACCATGTGGTGGCTGAAGAGGAATCGATGGATCTGAAGCTCCACGTCGAGCAGTGTTCCATCACCACGCGCCATCCCTTCGCGATCGCGCGTGGCTCGACGAACGGATACAAGCGCGCCTGGGTGCGGCTGGTCGATGGCGACGGCCAGGAGGGCTGGGGCGAGGCGGATCCCTCGTCGTTTTACGGCGAGAGTCTCGAAACGGTACTCGCGGCGTTCGGGAAGCTCGCCGCGCACCTGCCGCGTGACCCGTTCGATCTCGAGGGGGCCGAGGCGCGCTGGGCGCAGGTCGTGCCGAAGAACTGGGCCGCCCGTGCGGCGCTGTCGGCGGCGCTGCACGATCTCGTGGGCAAGAAGCTGGGGCAGCCGCTGTGGCGGCTGTGGGGGCTCGATCCCGCCAAGGCCCCGATCTCGTCATTCACGATCGGTCTCGACACGCCGGAGAAGATCCGCGCCAAGGTGCGCGAAGCGGACGCCTATCCGATTCTGAAAATCAAGCTGGGCACCGATCAGGACGAGGAGATTCTGGGTACCATCCGCGACGCGACCGACAAGCCGATTCGGGTCGACGCCAACGCCGGGTGGGACGTCAAGCGGGCCAAGCAGATGATCCCGAAGTTGAAGGAATGTGGCGTCGAGTTTCTGGAGCAACCGCTCCTCCCCGACGATCTCGACGGCCTCGCCGAGGTGCGACGCGTCGCGGCCAAGCACCACCTGCCGGTGGTGGTAGACGAAAGCTGCCTCGTCGCCGCAGACATCCCGCGGCTCGCGGGCCGCGCCGACGGCATCAACATCAAGCTGGCCAAGTGCGGCTCGCTGCGCGAAGCGCTGCGCATGATTGCGACCGCGCGCGCGCACAGCATGCTGGTCATGGTCGGCTGCATGATCGAGACGTCGCTCGGTATCACGGCGGCGGCGCACTTCACCCCGCTCGTGGATGCGGCCGACCTCGACGGCGCGGCCCTGACGGCGGACGACCCGTTCACCGGCGCCACCATCGATCACGGCCAGATTCGGCTGCCGGCTGAGCCAGGACTCGGTGTGCGGCGGCGATGACATATGCGGCAGTCGTCCTCCCCGTCCCTGTAAACCGCTCCTACATCTACGAAGTCCCTGAAGCGCTGGCGGCGCGCGTCGTTCCCGGTGCGCGCGTCGTGGTGCCGCTGCGGCGGCGAAGCATGGTGGGGATTGTGACGGACGCCGTCAGCCATCGGCCGTCAGCAGGCGTGGAGATCAAGCCGATCGCGGCTGCTCCAGACGACGAGCCCGCGATCTCACCGCCACTGCTCGAGCTGGGGCGGTGGCTGTCGGACTACTACGGCGCGCCGCTCGGCCTCGCGCTGCGGGCGATTCTGCCGGGACCGCTTTGGAGCGTGGCGCGGCCGAAAGGCCCGGCGCCCCTCGAAGAACGGTTGCTGGTGCTCACCGGCAACGGGATGGAATCGTTGCTCGAGCGCGAGCGGCGGTTCAAGCGGGCACCCAAGCGGCGGGCGGTCTACGAGACCGTCGAAGCGCTGGGCGGCTCGGCCCCGGTCTCGCACCTCGTGAAGCAGCTCAACCTCTCGACCAGCGCGCTCGAGGGCCTGGTGGAGCAAGGGCTCGCCCGCATCGAGCGCGTCCCCGAGATGCGCGATCCATTTGCCAGCCTTTCATCACCTCCACCACCTATACTCACCGAGGACCAGCGCCGTGTCGTGCAAGGAATCCTTGCCACCGACCTCCACCAACCTGCCTTACTGCACGGAGTCACGGGTTCAGGGAAGACGCTGGTCTACCTGGACGTGCTGCGTGCGGTCGTGCAGGCGGGCAACGGGGCAATCTTGCTCGTCCCGGAGATCGCCCTGACGCCGCAGACGGTCGCGCGGGTGCGGGGCGTCTTTGGCGACAAGGTCGCAGTACTGCATTCCGGGCTCTCGGACGGGGAGCGCGCCGATGCCTGGCGGGCGCTACGCCGTGGCGAACGGTTGGTCGCCGTCGGGCCGCGCTCTGCCGTCTTCGCGCCGGTCCAGCGCCTCGGCGCGATCGTCGTCGACGAGGAACATGAGCCGAGCTACAAGCAGGGGTCGGCGCCGCGCTATCATGCGCGCGACGCCGCCGCGATGCGCGCCCGGCTCGAAGGAGCTCGTCTGATCCTCGGAAGTGCCACGCCATCCTTAGAGAGTCTGCAGTCGGCGAGCGAGGGACGCGTCACGACGTTCACGCTGCCCGATCGCGTCGGGATGCGGCCGCTGCCGCCGGTCGAGGTCGTCGACCTGCGCAGCGCGCCCCGCATCGCTCCCGCGGAGGCGGGCGTGATCCCGTGGAGCGAGGCGCTGGATGTGGGCGTTGCCGGTGCGCTGGAGCGGGGCGAGCAGGTCATTCTCATGCTGAATCGCCGCGGCTTTGCGACCTTCGTGCAGTGCCCCGCCTGCGGCAACGTGCCCGGGTGTCCGCAATGCGCCATCGCCCTCACCGTGCACCAGACCCCGCCCGCGATGCGCTGCCACTACTGCGGCCACGAAGACCGAATACCGAATACCTGCGTGGTCTGCGGCCACGAGACCCAGCGCCTTCGCGGCCTGGGGACGCAGCAGCTCGAGCATTTCCTGGGGCTGCGCTACCCGCGCGCCCGCATCGCGCGGATGGATCTCGACACGACCACGAGCAAGTGGGCGCACCACCACATCCTCGAACGCGTGGGGCGCGGCGAGGTCGACATCCTGCTTGGCACGCAGATGATCGCCAAGGGGCTCGACTTCCCGAACGTGACCGTCGTCGGGGTCGTAGATGCCGACACCGGGCTGCACTTTCCCGACTTTCGCGCGGGCGAGCGCACGTTCCAGCTTGTCGCGCAGGTTGCGGGGCGGGCCGGGCGGGGCCCGAAGGGCGGTCGCGTGTTCGTGCAGACGCGCGCGCCGGACCACCACGCCATTCGTGCCGCCGCGGCGCACTCGGTCTCGCAGTTTGCGGCTATCGAACTGCCCCTGCGAACACCTCCACATCCTCCATATCCTCCACGTACGGGTTTGGTTCGCTTTGTCATGGCCACCGCCGACCACGCTCAGACCGCCGAGCTGGCCGAGCGCGTGGCGGCTTGGCTTCGACGCGCTTCGACGGAGCACCTCGACGGGGTGCTCACGGTGCTCGGGCCCGCGCCGTGCCCGCTCATGCGGCTCAAGGGAAAGTGGCGCTGGCACGTGCTCGTGAAGGCGGCGGAGCCGCGTGTGCTCGGCCGAGTGGTGCGCGCGTGGCGGGCGAAGGCGCATCGCGCCGTCAGCGTCGATCGCGATCCGGTTTCACTCTTGTGAAAGCCGATTCGGTTC
>WNFL01112837.1_pt1 | contig 23590 bp, 33 predicted proteins | sample 5400361 | NCBI WGS metagenome assembly WNFL01 (sample SAMN13153351, study PRJNA577476) | soil metagenome | isolation source: 40 cm soil on Douglas fir-dominated hillslope | place: USA:California | collected 2013-09-17
ACCGCCATTGGCGAGCACCTTTTGCTCGGCGGCGATAATCTTGATTTTGCCCTGGCCCGCCTCGTGGAAAAGAAGCTCAAAAACATCAAGATTAGCCTGCGACAGCGTTATGCGTTACGCCTGGCCTGCTGTGCCGCGAAAGAGCGGCTGCTAAGTGATTCGTCCTTGGAACGCGTGCCGGTCTCGGTCTTGGGTAGTGGCCGTGCCGTCATCGGACAGGCGCTGAAGGTTGACCTGACGCGCGAGGAAGTCCTGCAGATTCTGACGGACGGGTTCCTGCCAATCACGGCGTCTGATGAGATGCCGGCGCACGGCCGGCAAACAGGGTTGCGCGAGCTCGGCCTGCCCTACGCGGTTGATCCCGCCATCACCAAGCACCTTGCCGCATTTCTGAGGCAAGCGGCTGTCGTCATGAATGGTTCGTCTGCAAACCAGCGAATGGCTCGACCCCATGCCGTGCTCTTCAATGGCGGTTTCTGTGCGCCAGCGGTGACTCGCGAGAGGATTGTCGAGGCAATTTCCGCCTGGTTCGGCGTAACTGAAAGGGGCTGGCGGCCCCGGCTCCTCAACAACGAAGCTGTGGATAGTGCGGTTGCTCGCGGTGCTGCTTACTACGGCCGCGTTCGGCGTGGCACCGGTTTGCGCATCAGAGCGGGCAATGCACGCACGTACTACATTGGGTGGCGGTCGGATGACGGTCTGCGGGGTATCTGTGTTTTGCCTGCCGGGATCGAAGAGGGCACCACACTTCCGCTACTCAACCGCGAATTCTCGGTGCTGGCTAACCGCCCGGTATCGTTCACGCTGTACAGTTCACGCACACGGCACGATGCGCACGGCGAAGTCGCTGCCTTGGACGAAACGAACGTTCACCGTCATCCTCCGCTAGTGACCTTGTTGCGCTATGGCAAGAAAATGCGTGACGTCTATCTGATTGTAGGTCTCAGAGCCAGTTTCACGGAAGTTGGTACGCTCGAACTCTGGTGTGAATCGCGGGGCACACCGCATCGCTGGCGGCTGCAATTCGAACTGCGTGGCGAAGAGACCCAAGCGCAGCAACTCGATACACCGAAACCGCAACCTGTGCCAACGCGTTCTTCGACGGTTACGACTTCCGATGCAACTGTCGAATCGGCTACGCAAGTTATCCGCAGTGTTTTTGGCGGCTCTGCTACCGGCACTCTGGAGCCCGAGATTCTTGTCAGCGAAATGGAAGCGGCGCTCGGCGCGAAGAGAGATTCGTGGCCCGTCTCGGCCATTCGCCGGTTCGGCGATGTGCTCATGGACGTTGCCGCCGGACGCAAAAAGTCCCCGCGCCATGAGATGCGTTGGCTCAATCTATCCGGCTTCTGTTTGCGGCCGGGGTTCGGTGTGCCGGGCGACGATGTTCGCGTTAACGACCTCCGAACCATCGCGTCGAACGAGCTCGTCTTTGCAGACGATCTGCAGTGTCAGGTGGGAATGTTGGTGCTTTTGCGTCGGATAGTCGGCGGCATCAATGCCAGCGAGCAGCAAGCGCTCTATCGCAAGCACAGCAGTCGTGCCGGTAGTAAGAAAAAGGGCCGCGTGAACCGGCAACTCGAGTACGAGCGGTGGCGCCTGGTTGCGAGCCTCGAGCATCTGCTAGCCGGCACTCGTGCTTTGCTTGGCCATGAGCTGCTGGCGAAGATCAGAAAAGCCCCTGGAGATGCAATTTGGCTGTGGTCGCTCGGCCGACTGGGCGCCCGCATTCCGCTGTACGGACCGCGGCACTCGGTAGTGACGGCTGAAATTGCCGGCGAGTGGCTGAAAGTCCTACTGAGCTTATCCACGTTCACCGCGGTAACGGGTTCCGCCATCGTACCGATCGCGCGACGCACCCACGATCGCTCGCGTGACGTCGATGATGTTCTTCGCGAGCAGGCAATCTCCCGCTTGATGGCGCTTGGGATCGCCGAAGAAACCATCCAGCCGCTGTCAAAGTACGTCCCACCCGAACAGGCGGACGCGGTCCGCAGTTTTGGGGAGTCGCTGCCGCCCGGGTTGCAAGTTGTCAGCTCTTCGAACTGCTTGTTGTCGCTACCCGCGTTGCACAGCTCTGGTCCGAGTTTTTCAAAACCGACGCGAAGAGCAAATACCAATCGAAGCTGAAATCGCACCGAGACGAAAGCGCCGCCATTTTCATCCTTCTCAACAGGCTTCAGCGCGAACGTCACGCCGTTCCAGCGGTAGTGTCCCGTTTTGGACAGTTTTTGAAGAGAAGCGTTTGTTAAGCTAGTAAACGGTTGCGGAGGGACGCCGAAGAGCGGTACCTGCACGTGAGTATGAAGAAAAAGAAATTCACAAAATCGAAGAGGATCAGCCCTTTCGATCCGCAGATGTTTCTCGATACCGCAGGAGTGGCGAGAAAAATAGGAGAGTTCCGCCGAGGTGAGTCGATCTACTCTCAGGGTGAGGCGGCCGACAGCGTCATGTATGTCCAGAAGGGTGGCGTGAAATTCTCCGTGGTGAATGGGTCCGGAAAAGAAGCTGTGGTCGCTATGTTTGGTCCGAATGACTTTTTTGGAGAAGGATGCATGGCGGGGCAGTCGGTCCGTATGGGCACGGCGACCGCGATTACGCCGACCACTCTTCTGGTCATCGACAAGAACGAATTATTGCGCGTACTTCACGCAGAGCATGAGTTATCAGACTACTTTATTACCTACATGCTTGCCCACAACATCCGGGTCGAAGAGGACTTAATCGATCAACTCTTCAACTCGAGTGAAAAGCGATTGGCGCGCACGCTTCTACTACTTGCGCGCTACGGAAAACAAGAACAGCCGGAGCGCATCCTGGCGAAGGTCTCCCAGGAGACGCTGGCGAAAATGGTGGGCACCACGCGCTCACGCGTTAATTTCTTCATGAACAAATTCAGAAAACTCGGTTTCATCGAGTACAACGGCAAAATCAAGGTCAATAAGTCGTTGCTGACGGTTGTCCTCCACGAGTAAGGCAAACACCATCACCTGACCTGAGACAGCTCGACGCAAACGCGATTCAGAATTCGACAGCAAGAGCCTGGTACGTAAAAAACATCCAAGGCCAGCAATTTCTTTGGCAGTCATGCGGTGACCCCTCCGCAATTCATGGATTCACAGGAAAACCATTGTCATTGCCTAAAATAATGTCTCTCACCGAGCCCGTGGCGCTGATCGAGGTGCAGTCTCTCGTATTGGAAGAGAATATAAACATGTTGACGCCTGTACCGCCGCGACCGGCGCTTCCCAACAGGATCGCGGTGGTCGGGAATTACCTTCCGAGGCGTTGTGGAATCGCAACGTTCACGACGGATTTGTGCGACGCCCTTCATGCCGAATATGGCGCGACCGAGCTGCTGGCACTTCCGGTTAATGATACCGAGGAGGGTTATGCGTACCCAGCAAGAGTGCGCTTCGAGCTGTCCGAAGATAACCTCGCGTCCTACCGGCAGGGTTCGACTTTTTGAATTTTAGCAACATCGACCTGGTCTGCCTGCAGCACGAATATGGAATCTTCGGAGGACGGGCCGGCGGACATATCCTCGAGTTTCTGCGGCGCCTGCGAATGCCTGTGGCAACTACGTTGCACACCGTACTTCGGGATCCAAATCCTGATCAACGCGCGGTGATGGAGGAAGTGGCGAACCTGTCGGACCGCATGATTGTAATGAGCCAGCAGTCCGCGGAGATCCTGCAGGAAGTGTTCCGGGTTCCGATTGACAAGATCGACCTGATTCCACACGGCATCCCCGATTTACCTTTCACTGACCCGAATTTCTACAAGGATCAGTTCGGAACGGAAGGAAAAGATGTTTTGCTCACGTTTGGCCTGCTATCGCCCAATAAGGGCATAGAAAATGTCATCCAGGCTCTGCCAAAAATCCTCTCGCATCACAGCAATGTTACTTACATGGTTGCCGGCGCCACGCATCCGCATATTTTGCGGTGTGAGGGTGACAAATACCGCACCTCCTTGCAGAAACTGGCGAATGACCTTGGAGTTACCGCCAATGTGATTTTTCGCAATCGCTTCGTAAGCCCCCAGGAAATGGTCGAAGTGATAGGCGCGGCGGACATTTACATCACGCCCTACAAACAAAAGGCGCAAGTCGTTTCCGGCACGCTTGCCTATGCCTTGAGCGCCGGTAAAGCAATCATTTCGACGCCCTACTTACACGCGATCGAGCTCTTGGATGAAAAGCGTGGCGCACTTGTTCCTTTTGATGACCCGGAAGGCATAGCGGCAAAAACGCTTGAACTTCTGGACAACCACACCGCGAGGCACGCCATGCGGAAACGCGCGTATCTTTACGCCAGAGACATGGTGTGGAATCGCGTAGCGCAGAAATACATGAAGAGTTTTGACCGCATTTACGACGACCAATTGCGAAATCCGCGCGCCACATTTTCGGCGCGGCACACAGAAAAGACTCTCGACCGGCTTCCCTCCTTGAACCTGGACCACCTGTATCGAATGACAGACCATACGGGCATCGTCGAGCATGCGGTTTTCGTGGTCCCGAACTATCCGGAAGGCTACACCACAGACGACAACGCCCGCGCCCTGATCGTCGCCATTTTTCTGGAAGAACTTGGACTTGGCGCGCCAGGCCCGATTGACTTAGCCTCCCGGTATCTGGCCTTTCTTTGGCTTGCTTTTGATCCGACCACCCAACGGTTCAGAAACTGTCTGAGCTACGAACGACAATGGCAGGAGCCAGAGGGTTCCGAAGACAGTCACGGGCGAGCTCTGTGGGGATTGGGGACGGTTCTCGGCAGATCCAAGATCGCAGGATGGACAGGAGCAGCAGGGCGTCTGTTTGAACTGGCTGTTCCCGCCGCTATCGAATTTAAGAGTCCGCGCGCCTGCGCTTTCGCCTTGCTGGGATTGCAGGAGTATCTCGAGTCGTTTCCCGGGGATCGCGCTGCCCTCAGTGCGTCGGATGTCTTGGCAAATCGATTGTTGAATTCCTATCGAGCCCACCGGTCCGATGACTGGAACTGGTTTGAGAATGTCCTTGCGTATTCGAATGCGCGATTGCCACAGGCCCTCATTCGAACGGGGATGCGGGCGGCGAATGATGAGATGGTGTCGGCTGGACTCGAAGCGCTGGATTGGCTGGTTACGATTCAGCGTTGTGTAGTGAACGGTCATTTCGTGCCAATCGGATCGCAGGGCTTCTATTCCAAGAAAACGGAAAAAGCCCGTTTCGACCAACAACCGGTCGAAGCCTGCGCCGTCGTCTCCGCATGCTTGCAGGCCTATCGCGCTACCGGGAAGGCCCGCTGGCGCAAAGAGGCGTGGTCCGCATTTAATTGGTTTTTGGGAGACAACGATCTTGAGATCGCGCTTTACGATCCGACTACCGGCGGTTGCAGAGACGGCCTCCATCCCGACCGTGCAAATGAAAACCAGGGAGCGGAGTTCACGTTGTCCTTTCTGATGGCACTCCTGGAAATGCGTAAGGTGGAGGAAGCCGACGGTACGGGGAACAAACTCTGACCAGCAGAGCGTCGCTTTTAGTCTCAGCAGAACCGGAGAAATCAATTCAATGAGTGCCGTGCAAATCTCTATGAAGGCTGTGATGCAACCGTACGAAACGCTATTTCGTCGCCACGCTGGCAATCCAATCTTGACGGGAAAGGATTGGCCCTATTTCATCAACAGTGTTTTTAACGCGGGCGCAACGCTTCTGCCGGATGGTTCAACGTTGCTGCTTTGCCGCGTGGAAGATCGTCGCGGCCTCTCGCACCTGTGCGCCGCCCGGTCGGTGAATGGGGTGGATGATTGGCAAATCGATCGCGAACCGACACTTCTGCCCAGTCCCGACCATTATCCCGAGGAGATTTGGGGCATTGAGGATCCGCGCATTACCTACATGCCGGAACTCAGCAAATTTGCCGTGGCCTACACCTCTTATTCTCGCGGCGGGCCCGGAGTATCTTTAGCGTTTACAGAGGATTTCCGGAGCTTCGAAAGAGTTGGTGTCGTCATGCCGCCGGACGATAAGGACGCCGCCCTGCTGCCCCGCAGGATCAATGGATTCTGGGCATTGATTCATCGGCCGATGACGCCTCTCGGAGCGCACGTGTGGATCTCCTATTCTCCCGATTTGCGTCATTGGGGAAGTCACAAGCTCATACTAGAAGCCCGGCGTGGCGCCTGGTGGGATGCAAACAAGATTGGCATGTCGCCTCCGCCGATTGAGACTTCCCGAGGTTGGCTGATGATCTATCACGGCGTGCGAAGGACGCCTTCGAGCTCCATCTATCGGCTGGGCCTCGCTCTCTTCGATCTTCAAGAGCCGGACAAGTGTTTGATACGCGGGGATTCCTGGATGTTTGCGCCGGAGGCCGAGTACGAGCGTCATGGAGATGTCCAAGACGTCGTATTTCCCTGCGGCTACACGTTGGGCACTGATCGGGACACGGTCAATCTCTACTACGGAGCTGCTGATTCAAGTATCGCTTTGGCGCACGGAAGCATTCGATCTCTCCTCAGCTGGCTGGACGCCAACGGGCATTCAGAGCACAATGGCGACCGGCGTCACAAATGATGCCTTTGTACAACGACCGCAAACTTCTCGTTATACGCGCTCAATAACTAGCTTTCGTTCAAGGTGGGTCGCGGATACCCAATGAGGCAATAAACAGAGGCCAAGCAGCAGGTAATGCACCTTCGCTGGTCGGCCCCGTCTTTTCTGAAATTGCCAGCTTGTCGCGATGAGAAGAATCCGGCAAGCTGCTAACCAACTACCTAGTCGAAGCGCGCTCTGATTCGTTGTGTGGCGCGCTCTTTTGCAGAGTGTTGACCAGGTGACGGCCAGTTGCGGGTACGCCCATCGTTTCACTTCTCACGATGTCCTTGGCCTTGATTGCGTGGCCGTACACCTGTTCGCTTGCTTTGTCGTCGGGGCGAAGCGTGGAACCTTCCAGCGAGACCCCGGCAAACACGCCGCGGGAACGCGAGTAGCTGAGAATCTCAGCTCGCATCCAGGCGTCGGTATCTGCGGAAGCATCACGTCCTTTGGGTCCTCCGGCAACAGAAGCATCCGCTCCCAACTTAACCTTGCTGCTGAGAATGGATTCCATGCCTTTGTCATTCATGACCAGCAGGATCAAGTCCGTAGCTTCTCCGCCGATTTGAAAGCCGACACTGCCGCCCTCTAGCGCATACATCGCGGGAGCTCCCCAAGAGCCATTAAATTTCTCGCCCTTGCGGCATAGCATCGCACCGCGCCCGTAGCTTGCGCCTACACCAAATGCAAGCTTGCGGACCGATGGAATCACGATGACGCACTCGGCCTTTTCTAAGAGATCATGGGGAATGCTGTCAGGGATGTTGAGAACCTCCTGCATGACGACGCCACACTCCTGGAGACGTTTTTGCTCCTTGTTCAGCTTGTTGGCATACACTGCACCCGCTACGAGGGTGAGACATACTATGCCTAGTAAATAACGCTTCATGGCTGACCTCCTCGGTCGAATTTCTATTGCTGACATTTACTTCTGACAATCTCTGGCTGAAGGACCTTCAACGCAGTTCAGTTACGAGAGGGCTATACGTTACCCGACTCTCGGGCGGAGCACTTTCGTAGTTTCGAGCTAAGACCTTTTTTTCGCTCCGACAACGAGCAACACGATTCCTCCCACGAGCGCGAGTCCGCCGAGCGCCGGCGGAATAGAAACTCGGTCGTGCTCTTCGGCGGTGGCGTGAATCGGGCCGACATCTAATATGTTTTTCCGATGCGTGTAATTGAATCCCTAATAAACGAGACCCAGCCCGACCAGAATTACTAAGAGAATTCCAACCCACATGATCGGTTTCATATTGTTTTCGGAATCTTCCAGATGACTCATTTTAGTCGGACGCAAATCGTAAGTCTGTTCACTTGAGCACACTTTTTGCGTTTTATTTCGCACAGTCTTTCGTTGTACCTTCACTCCTTCGCAATCTGCTCGCGCAGTATCTCGCCAACCTCATGGGCACGCACGATGAAGCGCTTGAAGCCGAGACGATCAGACGAGAAATGATGGGGGGCCTGCGAAAGTCTTTTTGTTTTTTCTACACGAACATCCTATTCGCAACCCGCAAAGAAGTCTGTTGACTCACGCACACATTCGGATTTTGTTTAGAGATGCTCGCAAATCTATTCGGTTCGTGATCGGGGGCAGCGAAAGATGCGACGGGGGTCCTGCGTGTCGCTCAGGGCCGTTTTGCAGGGTTGGCCGCGAGAATCGGAGCTGGAGCAAACAATTTCAGTTGATCGAGGCCTGTCAATACGCTTTGCCAGCGAGCTGAGTCCTTTTTGGTTTCAAGAGGCAGCGAGAGATCGGAATAGAAGTTCACAATATTGTCGCGCAGGTCAGGCGACGTCAGATCGAACTTCCGCTCCGCTAGCTTCCCTAGTAACTTTGCATACGTTTCGTCGGTCAAAGAGTACTCAGCTGCTTTGGTTTCTTTGCTAGTATCAAAGTCAGAGTTGGCCAGTCTCAGCGAGTCTGTACGAACTTGGATAAGGTAGATGCGATACTGGTCGACCGTCGTGTTGATGCTCTTGAAATACAAGTCCTCGGTCTGCGGTGTAGGATTGTTGAACGCGAGCGCTTTGAAGGGGCCAATCTTCGGCATGTATCGCAAGAGTATGGAGAACAGGCGAATCTTGAATCCGTCCTTTTCGTAGTCCTTGCCCCATTCCTTTTCATAATCGGAACGCGAAAGACGGTATAGGAATTTGCGTTTTGCGAAGTTGGGCGTCTCGCGCATCAGGTCTTCCTTGTGGGTGCGCAGTGCGATTTTGGTCATCTCTGGAATCATGCGGCTGACGGCGAAGCGATAGGAACCGACCGCGAGATCCTCATGAGTCAGCACGTCTTTCAACTCCACTCCGTATACGATGGGGAAAGTCCGCTCCAGCAGAGGCTTGGACACCTCGAATCCGATGAAATCGTGATACTGCTGTGACGCATAACGATTCTTCGCCACTTGCACCATGTCGAATCCGAACTCCGTCTTCAGGTGCGCGGTGTGGTCCTGCGCGTATCGGACCGAATTTCCATACTTCGCGCGCAGCTTGGGATACTGGATGGAAACGGCTTGGTTGACGGCCGGATGGCCAGCGATGTCCGAAGCATAATGCGCGAGCGCGCCCAAAGCGAATGCGTACTCGTTGGCGTCCTGGCTTTGCAGGAGGAGCTCGCGAACGAAGTCTCCGCTGCGCACGTAGTGCACTAAATTGCTGAATTCCACGCTGCCAAAGGGATAGTAGCCGAGGTCCTGGATGACGGCGCCACCATAAGCGTAACCGTGTGCCTCCTTGAGCTGGTCGTCCGTGAGCGCTGGAAATCTCTTCAGAAGAAGTGGGCTGAGCTGATCGGACCACACCAGATCCACTATTTCCTCATGCGTGAGAACGGAGTAAGCGACCGAGCCTCTGCTGCACATCAGCACGAGCAGAAGGATCGCCACGATGCGAATGCTCCATAGGCGCCAGCTAGGAGAAGTAGCACTTTCAGGACGGTGCATCCTAATCTTGTTTTCTGAGTTCATAGACAAGTTTCTTCGCTTCCTTCATTCTCTCTTTGTAAAACGAGGGGCTAATAAGGACTTTTTTCTCTCCCACTCGCACGTGTTCCTTGATGCCCTTCTTCGACAAGAAGAGCGCCAGAGCTTTGTAGGTCTTGATTTCTTTCTCGAGAAACTTGATTACGCGTCGTTTCGACTCATCCATTGCTGACCTCCGCGAAAACTCTAAATACGCCCAAGAAGCACAAGAATGACGACGATGACGAGAGCGATACCTACCCCTCCCGTCGGGACATAGCCCCACTGGCGGCTATGCGACCATCGCGGCAAAGCACCCAACAGCGCCAAAATCATAAAGACCACCAAGATAGTTCCAAGCACTCTTCATCTCCTTCTTGAATTCAGTTGTCGATGAAGGCTTAGTTCAGGTAGAAGCTGATGGCAATGCGATCGCCGGGATGTCTGCCGTTGTACAAATAATAGCCGTCCCCGTTGTAGTCAACGTATACGTCGTCGCGGTCGTACCAATCGTTTGACCAGTATTCCGGCCACGGATCCACCAGACCGAACCAATAGCCGTCGTACTGGAAGCGGCGATGCCCGCTTGACTTGCGCTCATGCGCCCACGGCACCCGCGGGTGCGGGGCTCGTTCTCGATATGGACTCTGCTGCCTACCTCCGGCTATCCGATGCGGACTCGGGAGAGGGAGTGGAACAAACCAATTACGTCGAGGAGCCATAGCACCACGCCAATAACCACTGCCGCGTTCAAAATCGACTTGATGCTGCCCGCCATGGGAATGAATTGGTTCACTAACCACACGAGGACACCGACTACGATCAGGACTAATAGAATTTGAAGGAGAGGCATTCTTTTTTACCTTTCCGTCTTTGCTACGAGACACTTCCACGCTGGCCTAGGTAATGTCCACGCACTTTCTGGGCGGAAATGATGAACCCTAATGCAATGAAGGCATGACCTGCGATCGATATGGCGGATTAACCGTCGTTAACTTACGAAGTGAATCTTAGACTTTGTGAGGGCGAGTGTCTGTGCTGTTGTATACAGTTTTGCAGTTTCTTTTAGCAAATGGACGGAGAACTGGTCCACCTTCTTTGTGCTATCGAGAACGAGGAGCGCTGCGTGTGGCGAAGACTCTCGCGATTATGCTTCGGGACGGCGGAATCCGGGACAGGCGCGATGGTTCCGCTACTCGCTCACGTTCCACACATACAGGAACGTCGCGTCGGTGGCGGTCGCAACCTTACGGCCGGCTTTCCGAGTTGCGCGATTCAGCGCGGAACGAACTTTTTCTTTTGATTGTGCCAAATCAGCCAATGGGATCTTGAGTGCGGAACCAGCTTTTAGGCGGTCGAGGTCCGTTAGGACTGTGGTCACAATCTCTTTGTGTTTTCCATTTCGACCTTGCGGCACATCCGCCTGCACCATTGTCCTGCACCATTGTGTGGAAGTGCATGGGCACGGTTTTCGCTTGAGTGCGCCCCATTTGGGCCTCCCTGGCGATGCTACGCTAAACTAAGGTGACGTTATCGTATCTCACCGCAGCGAGTCCTGCAAGTAAAAAATGCCAAGCGTAAAAACAGGAGGGTGCTGAAACGAGATGCTTAGCCCGCGACTAACGCCACACTCGCTTTGCAAAAGGTATGACCCGTACGACTTGCGGCCTGCTAGCGTCTAGTGGTGTAAGGAGCTTCCAATGCTTAAACCTAGGACACATTTCGAGCAAGTCCCGCTGGAGACAGTCAGAAAGATCGTTCGAGAACAAATCCAACGGGAAGCAACGAACGATGACGGAATTAACGAAGAGACGTCGGAAAAAGCTCTTGCCGCGGTGGAAGAACCATCCTTGGCAGACGTCGCCAATTTTCTGACGGGGAGTTATACAAACAATTCATGAATCCCAGCAAAACAAAACCCAAGGGTATGCCGAGGAAAAAGAGGGCGTTCGATGCCCACGCCTTTCTAGATTCGGCTGGCGTTGCGAAAAAGGTCAGACTGTTTAAGAGAGCAGAGATTATCTTCTCTCAGGGTACCCAGGCCGCGAGCGTCATGTATATACAAGAAGGCGGTGTGAAGATTACGGCGCTCAGCGCAGCAGGTAAAGAGGCGATCATCGCCATCTTGGGACCTGGCGACTTCTTTGGCGAGGGTTGTCTCGCGGGTCAGCCGGTTCGCATGGGGAATGCTACAGCGCTCACCCCTAGCACGGTGCTGGTCATTGACAAGAAGGAAATGCTAAATGTGCTGCACGAGCAGCACGATTTATCCGACCTCTTCATCAATTTCGTGCTGACGCGGAACATTCGCGTCGAGGAGGACTTGATCGACCAGCTATTCAATTCGACCGAGAAGAGGCTTGCGCGCACCCTTCTGTTGCTTGCCCGCTACGGTAAGGAAGACCAACCCAAGAGAGCACTCCCCAAAGTATCGCAAGAGACGCTAGCGGAGATGATTGGCACAACCCGCACGCGCGTCAATTTGTTCATGAACAAATTCAGGAAGCTGGGCTTCATCAAGTACAACGGCGGAATTCACATCGATGCATCTCTGTTGAGCGTCGTCCTGCACGACTGACTCAAAACGCTGTGTCCGCGGTGGTGTAGTTGAAAATCGTTCTCGCCAGCCGGCTAGGATAATCCGTATGAATCAGCGCAATTGCCCTTACCGTCTGCCTTATTGTCGCGTTTTATCGCAACTGCTGCGAGGCACGTTGCTCGCTCAATCAAGCGAATTTCGTTGAGGAAGGGGCGGCGCGGGATGCAACAGTACATCTCAATGGATCCAAGCGCTTCGTCACTCCCGCCAACCACAGCCGCTGAACAGAACTTGTACAAGCCAAAAAGTGTGGCGCTCTTGACGATCGAGGCAAGGCCGGTGTCGTCGTCATTGGGCAGGGAAACGAGCGAAATCATATTGCCCATCTCGGAATTCAGAGAGTCGCAGATTTTATTCAGGATCTCCGTAAGAGGTATACGGGCAGAAATCGAATGGAGAATTTGTTCTTCCGCTCTCAACACGTACTGAATGTCGGCTCCAGAATCGCCACGCGGCCACTGTTCTTGCAATCTATCCCGTAGCGGGAAATGATAGTCAGCCATTTAGAGTCTCCTCGTTTTCACATCGTGTGCGTTCCAATCGAAGTAGGCCCTCCGCGTTAGCCATGACTGGCCCGAGCGGCTCTCGGACGCTTGTCTTTCATCACATACAGCGCTCTGTCGGCTGCGTATATAAGGGTCCCGACGGTATCAGCTTCGTTCGGCCAACTGGCAACTCCGACGCTGACGGAAAGGGTTGGTTCCTCGGAGTCTTTCGCAAGAAGGTCGCAAATCCGCCGCGCGACCAATGTGGCGGCGGCCGCCTCTGTCTCCGGCAAGACCAGAGCAAACTCGTCGCCGCCTTGCCGCGCTGCTGTGTCTATGGACCGGCAGCAATCTACGAGGATGTTTGACAGCCTGCAGAGTGCCCGATCTCCCACTTGATGACCATATCGGTCGTTGATCTCTTTTAATCCGTCGAGATCCAGCAATAGAAGCGAGAATTCCCGCTCGGTGCGCTTGGATCGGCAGATCTCTGCGTGCAACGCTTCGAAAAGGCGGCGATGATTGGCCAAGCCGGTCAACGAATCGCTCGATGCTTGGTGGCGCAGCTGCTCCTCGAGTGTCCGCTGTTCCGTGATGTCAACAGCGATAATTTCATGCCCAGCAAAATTTCCATCATCGTCAAAAATCCCACGGCCGCTGACCCTGGCCTTCAGAGTCGTGCCATTTTTACGCTTCCACTCCATTTCGACTGGCTCGATCCGCATTGTCTCGCGGGAGCGCCCCGCCCACGGCGAGGCCTTGAGATTAGAGAGGAGTTCCGTTGGGTGGTCCGCCGCCAGGAGTTCCTCTTTGGTTGCGTAACCAAGCATTCTTGCCAAGGCCTGATTGACGTCGAGAAACTTTCCTTCCGCGCCGCACCGGCCTATTCCGTAAGCGGGATTGTCTGCCAGCGCGCGATACAACGATTGCGAGTGACGCAAGGCTTTTCGGGCTTCCTCCAGCTCCGCGCGCAGCTCCTTTTCGTTCAAAGCCCGGCGAATGGCCATGGGCAATTGAGCGACATGCTCTCGTTCAACGTAATCGAACGCGCCATGAGCGGTTAGTTCCGCGATAGATTCATTTGCCAGCGCGGTGGTCACGAACAGAAGGGGAATCTCCTGCACCGTCTGGCGAAGCAGTTGCAAAGTCTGTGATCCCTTCCAATTAGGACTGGGATACTCGGCAACGACCACATCATAAGTTTGCAAGCGGAGCTGCTGCGTACACTGCGCTATGGTCAAAACCGAATCAGGGCTGACCGTGAATCGCGCTTTCTTGAGCTCTTCTACACAGCAGTCCACTACGTCTGCATCGCGGTGCATGAAAAGGACACTGAGAGGACGGCGCCGGTGAGAAGCCGTTGTGTCCAGAGCAACGCTCTTTTGATCGGATTGGATTTCGCGCTGAACAATGGTCGACATAGAAGCCCACCCTCGGAGCCACCAAAAAACCATCCATACCGGTATGGATGGGCAACCAAGATATGGAGCCCTCTGCGATGATCATATGGCGTTAGGAAACTCCAATCTGTCTCGTTCGAGACACCTACGATATTAAGAGGTTTCAAGGAAACTGAAGGCAGAGCTCAAGGCGAAACTGTTTGCCCGAGTTATGGAAGCAATCCAATCTGGCACGGCGTCCAAGGGCTCCATAATGTAGCGGCCAGTTAGACCTCGATGATCTGATTGCGCAAGGCGTAGCGAACTACTTCGGCAGCGGAGTGACAGTTCAATCGGCGCATGAGATTGGCACGGTGAGTCTCCGCGGTCTTGACCGAGATGTTCAGCAAGGTGGCTACTTCTTTCGTGGTGCGACCTTCCGCTAGAAGCTGAACTATTTCGCATTGGCGGGGAGTAAGGCAACCGCCTGGCGACGCACCTGCTTGCGTTCTCCTGCCATTATTCCGGAAACTCCTCAATATAATCTCTGATTTTCGTCCTCGGAACGCTCTGAGCAATCTGGTGGGCTGCCTCCAAACCGTTTAGAAGCGGCATTCCGATGTCTAGCAACGCCACATCGGGGCACATTTCTGCGGCTTTCGCGACAGCTTCGCGGCCGTCAGATGCCTCCGCTACGACTTCCCACCCGGGCTGGCCTTCAAGCAGACAGCGCAGGCCAGCTCTGACCACGTGGTGATCATCCGCTAACAACAAACGCAAAGTCGCCATGTTCAGCTCCCGCGAACAGTCCCGACGAGTAAGAGAAATGTGGATAAATGAATACACGAAACGCGATAAATAGTGTGTCGTCTTTTGGACATCCGGAGAATCCTTTAGATAAGAGGTGTTTGAACGAAGGTGTCTTGAACTCGACAGACATCAATATCGGAGTCTCCTAATATCAGCATCTCTCCTTTCAGATCCAAAGAATTCTCGCACTTGCGGTCAGGAAGAAGAAGGAGACTCAGCCATGACAACCGAAACACGTCTACTTGAAATGCTGGGGCATGGCGCCCCGATGTTGGAAGTATTGAATGACCTATGCAACTTTCTGGATGCGCAGGCGCCGGGAGCAATTTCCACGGTCTTTTTGCTGGACGACGACGGGATACGGCTGCGGCCGGTGGCTGGGCCGAACGCTCCGAAAACTTGGAAGGAAGAAATCGATAACCTGGAGGAGGGACCGTACGCGGGGTTCTGCAGCACAATTGAGGCTCAAGGAAGAGCGCTGACCGTGGGGGATATCAACAGCGGCCCGATGTTTGCGGTTCATCGCGAAGCGGCTTTGCGCGAGGGCTTGCAAATGGCATCTTTCCGGCCGATTTTGACGATAGAAAAGGAGATTCTGGGGGCGTTGGCCCTCTCTTATCCGCAGCGCGCGCATTGGCCCAAGCCAGACTCAGAAATGGTCGAACGGGCTGTGCATCTGGCGGCGATCGCGATCGAATGCTACCGAAACGAACAACAACTGCGGGAGTTCTCGAAGCGGCTGAGCCAATCCCAGGACGATGAACGGCGGCGTATTGCTCGCGAGCTGCACGACAGCACCGGACAAAAGCTCTCTGTGCTGGCGATGAATCTGGCCCTTGTGCAAAACCAAGTCAGCTCGTCTGAAACAGCATTCCACAAGATGCTCTCGGATTGCTCATCTTTAACAACGGATATTTCCGAAGAGGTTCGAACTCTTTCCTACGTGATGCACCCGCCGTTGCTCGATGAATGTGGTTTGGAGACATCCATTCAGATGTATTCGAGGGGAATCAACCGACGAGAGGGCCTTGAAGTTGAACTAGACATACCGCGCCGTTTGGAACGGCTCTCCGAAGACGCGGAACTCGCCATTTTCCGGATTGTGCAAGCCAGCCTTACGAATATTCACCTGCATTCAGGGGGTGACAAGGCCACGGTCAAGATTGAGCGCATCCCCGAGGGACTGGCAGTGACGATCAGTGATCAAGGGCGAGGTATACCGGGCGGAGTGCTAGACCGGTCCCCGCTGGGCAAAGAAGCGGGCGTAGGAATCGCAGGAATGGAGGAAAGGGTGAAATATCTCGGCGGCCGCTTGGAAATCGAAAGCAACGAATATGGCACGCAAGTGAAAGCAACAATTCCGAGCTGTCATTTTCGAACCGCAAAATCGGCCGCGGCGGCAGTGGCTGGCAGTTAAGGTTTGCGACGAGACCTGATCTTCCCTCAAAATCTTCCCTCAAACCTCATCTTCCCTCACCGATCCTTTTGTAACGCCACTACATTCTTGTCGCCGTTCCCTGGAAATACCCGACTGTCGATCATTCCACCGACGCCAGAAGGGAACTGCAACTTGCTGTTTTTCAGCGAGGCAATCGATCAGCTGTCCCTTTTCGCACAGTTTTGTGGCGGGGTTTATCGCATCCTGTTCCGATGAGGATGAACGACATGACGCCCAAACAATTGTCGTCCGTTCCCTGCCCTCGGTGCGGTGTTGCTACCGGGAAACGATGTGTCCTGCGTTCAGGTGCCTTCCGTGCAGAACCACACGTCGACCGTAGGCTGTCCGCTATCGAGGCCGTGGAAGTGAAAAGGGATCACGTTGTTGCTATTGCTGGCCCGACCTCAGATTGGAGTAAGCTCACCCCTTGAATTCCTCGTGTAGAAACCCTCCAACGCACCCGCCGCATAAAGAATTGAACAACTCAGGTTCGGACATCTCAAAACTTCGACGCCGTTGGGTAGCTGTATATCCGCGTCAAACGGGTACGGGACCATGTAGGTATCGTGCTTGGGGCAATTGGGATGTTTGCTGTCTAACCGATTTAACATGGGGCTGGCCTTCCTTCAGGGGACTTCGGCGTTATACCACCAACGTGATTAAGAAAGCTGTATCAGCTTGTACAGCCATCTCCTCGATCCCCACGTCTTCGGCTTCGTGATGAAGGTCCCTGTTAAGTAAAGTGAGGTCATCGTTCCCTAAGCCGACCAGCGGTAGCGGTACTTTTGGTTCCATGGCCCCAGCCTAGGCCACGGCCACGGCCACAAGGTTCCCCGGCTTCGCGAGCGGCTGCGCGACGCCGTGTGCATGTGGGCCGTGTGCGCCAAGTACCCGATGCGAACGCTGAATTCACCTACTTGGGCAGCGATTTAAATAGAGCGAAAAGGCATCGTACGAACTTACAAAGGGTGTCCCTTTTCAGACAGGTTCATCCCCTCGCGCCTGCTACCTTCTATTCGGCATGGTGTGGCGAGGATCGACCTCTCGCTGAACTACGGGTGCCACTTCCAATTCCCTTCGCTCAAGTTCCGGCACCCGTCCCCCTCCTCTGAATCCCGCAAACCCTTCAACCGAAATCGAAACTGAACGTGCAACTCCTTTTTGATCCTTTTAGTCATCATGAGGGAGTGTAGCCAGCCGCTGGTTTTCGAATTCCAACAGTCAAATCGGCACCGCTAGTTGTGCACGCTATTGACGTTTTCTGACAACTTGCGGAATTCTCGGCTTTGCTTTCTTGCACTTGTAATCTCATCTTCAGAATATTTCCTTTGACATCCTGCACACGTAGGGTCAGTGGGAACTCGAGGTTACCCGCCAGGGCGGGCGCCGCAGCCGACGTTTCGTCCTTTAGGTTCCAGCCGGTCACTTGATGGTGATTGCCGCAAATCGACCGAACATGGCCCGCTTTGCTATCGACCACCCTGATCGAGATGGGAGACGTCATCCCGTATCTTTCCACCAATCGCCATAACCGATCCAGGCCGCTGTAGACTTTCAAGTCGCACGCGTCCATATCGGTCGACTGAGGCAGAAGGATCGTAAAATCGTCGATTGGATGCTGCCTTCCCACTCTTCTACCCGTCCGCTAGGAATCGCTTTGTTCTTTACTGAACCCTAAACCCGGCGCTGTTTGTGTTTGCATTGTTGCGATACTCGCAGCCTTCTACGCCACAACACCAATCGACGCCGGCTTCGCGGGCTGCCTTCTTTCGCCGATACAACCAGTGGCCATGATTGGGGCATTTCGCGGTGTTTACGCCGGGCTCATCGACTGGGTTCGCGTGGTCAGGCATTCCAATCAGCATGTAATATCCGTCGCTTGCGTCATATCGAACGCTGCAGCCTCCGAAACTGCAATGGTATGACGCTTGGTACCCGGTATTGGACCGCGAGCCTCCGGCTTCGTACTTCATGACGTGGTTGTCGCGCGAACAGAGCGGCTTCAGGTGGCTGTTTAAAACATCTGCTGACGAGATCTTCATACAAATTCCTCCCCCATAATGGCGGCGGCTATTTACTCGCGGAGTATGGCCCATCGGATGCCGGGCGGTAGTCCGTGTAAGTAAGGGTCCTTTGGATATCGAGACTCTTTAAAAAAAGGATCCGCGCCGCGGCCCGAATTTCGATTCGTTTCGGCACCCAGACAGCCTCGCCAACACATGTCTGTTCCATGATGACGTGAGAACCGCGCTCCACACGCGCCAGGATCAGCCCCATCGAGAACGACTGTGTTACCTGGCCATCGACCTTCATCCAGCCGAAGTCTTGCTTGTCCACCCAAAGCTTCCCTTCTACCCGGGAGAACATCTTGGCGTACTTGCCGTGAGCGCGATATCCCGGGTGAGGCGTAGCGTGGAGCACATAGGCCGGCCTGCCGCCTACGATCTCTTCGCCGAGCAGACGAAAGTCAAACGCCTCAAGCACGTCCTCAAGAAAAGCCCTGTTTTCCTGGTCCTCGCCCAATCGCACTGTCCGCTCTTCCGGCGTTTCGTGCTTCAGCTTGTCGAGATCGTCGTCACTTCTCTTTTGTTCCTTCGCCGATGGAAGTTGCCCGTTGTGCTCCAGGAGTTGCTCGAAGCGCGCACCGTTGACAACCATCATTCTCGTCACGTCGACGGTTTCCGATTTCACCTGTCCGAGCGAGTTCAACCGGCGATCCTCATCGCGCTCCATATAGGTGTAATGGTCCCGCATCGCCCAGCTGCGTTCGGTGGCCAACACGGAAGGGAGCACGATCTGAAGAGCGTCAGCCAGGCTTGCCTGCTTCTGGGGTGCATCCGGTCCGCTACTCTGACCCAAAAGTGCGGTTGAAGCCGCGAGCATGAGCAAAACCATTTGCAAGCCGGATTTAGCCGCGATTACCATTTCGGACTCAAGCGAAAGGAGGACGGGGAAATCAAAATCCTTGCATAGACTAATACATCGGCTAGTGAAGCATCTGTCCCGAAAGGAACACATTTTGCGCTAACCGATCATCGCTAAAACCACGCTTCGAAGGATTCCCTCCCGGTCCGACGCTTCCAGTGCTAATAGAACAGGCAGTCACTTGCTCGCTTCTCTTTCGCTCGCGCCACATCCAGTAGAGTATCTACCCCCCCTGCTAAGACCTTGTTTTCCGCAAACACAGATCGTCAGCCGACATCTGCATGATCCAGAACAGAACTTGGCGGAATCTCCAAACAAGGCTCAAACTGTTCAATATCACGGATGATCAGCAGGTCAGTCGGGAGGGAGGGTGACGGCTATGAAAATACAAGGGGCAAGTCTCCTGGTTGCGATCTGTCTCTGTCTTCCAAAGGCCTTGCGCGCTTATGAGTGGCCGCTTGACACCCGCGCGTTACATGAAGCCTGGCAACTCGGGCAACGGAACGATCAGGAAACCGGGAACTTCCTCGCCCAGTATCTAAAGAAGATTTCTGGTGGAGAGAACGATCCTTACACCGCCGAGATTGAGATCCTGACACCCTATGCCCAGGTTGCGGATCAATCGCGCCGGAAGACAACCAGCTACACCGAACAAAAGGCGACGCTGGACTACCGCCAGCGTGGAAACACCATATTGATAAACATAGTCATCATGTTGCCGGCAGCGTACCCTACGTCCGGAACAGACTCTCGCACGACAAACGCGCCCTCAGAGAACAACCGTGTGATGCGTCCAGAAAATTTCTGGCAAAACTTCCAGTTCATTGTCAAGCAGAATGGGAAGACCATTCCATCGCGCTCGATCCGTAAGAATTCGATTGATTCCTCAGCCACGAAGGGTGCTCCAGCCGCTCTCGACGGAGCCAATCTGTGGTTAGAATTTGACGCGAAGGATGTCGCGTCTGACGAAACTATAGTGGAAGTGGTCACTCCCGAAGCCAAGACGGTAAGGGCAACCTTTGATCTCAAGAAGCTGCGCTAGCAGTCGTCCTAATCGCGTTCTGCACGTCAAATACCCGCACCCGACCGCCTCATAAACTCCCTGCCTGCTACGCAACAATCTCGCTTCTTGTCCAGAGTCGTTGACTTTGATTTCGCCGCTATATTCGATGAAGCCCAGCTTCCTGAACTTGTTCATGAACAAATTCAATTGCGGGCGCGTCGTGCCGATCATTTCCGTTAACGTCTCCTGGGAAACCCTGTCGAAGCACTCGTTCGGATTGGCTTCTCCAAAAAAATCACCTGGGGCCAAAAATCGCCGCGACAGCTTCCCTGCCCCTCTCATTCACCACCGTGAGTTTCACGTTATGAGTCACGTCCCAAAGCAACCCTGAACGCTGGCAACTTTTATCTGACGTGCCGAAATAGACCAAACAGCTCAATCAAACTCCACTATCTGCCGACGCTTGAATGGACAAGCCTTTGTCGTTTGAGGCTTGAAATATCCCCATCTAGGCGAACCTCGCGTCGTCTATCAGGTGCGAACTTAATTTAGTTGAAGCAAGTCCGTCAAAGATATATCCACGATGTCCTGAGGATCGAGCCTTCTCTGCAAGTTGTCCACGAAACGCATTTTAGAACTGCTTTCGATCACTTCGATTTTAATTTCTGCCTTTTCCTTGCCAATGTTTGGTCCCATGAAGTGAATAGTTTGACGCTTTGCGTCGAAGGTTCCCCTTAGCATTGCGGCATTGTCGCTTCTAGTGATTTTCAACTCCTGCGTTCGTTTCGTATCACAATTTAGAATGCCTTCTACACCGGGTTCGGCGTTGAACTCACTGCATCTCGCGCTGAAAAGCTCGCATAGATCAGCCCATATTTTCGCCACATTCACAGCGAGAACATTCTGATCGCAGATCGCTTTGGCATCTTGCATCTGCTTTGCTTTTTGCTGCGCGGCAAATCTTCGAGCGGCATCTTTAGACCAATCAGACATGGCTATCTCCTGCTCGGGCCAAAATCCACGTCAGATGCGACGGTGTAAGCAAACTAAAGTGCGTGTGACGACCGGTGGTTGCTCGCTCGAACGTGTGGGATAACCCAAGCGGCACTTAGCTTCTCGCACTTCCATGGTTATCAATTCCCTTGTCGACCGCCAGCCTGCACTTCAAGCGCCGCGCTCCCCTCAGATCTTCTCACTCTGTGGCTCGACCTTGATGTGCAAGTTCGTATGAACTCATGACAGGATGCGCCTGATTTCTCTGATTACCGCGATCGGTGACCATGGATGCGAGCCATCGGGGCACACCGCCACTCGCAGCCCGTCCAAAGCGTTTGCGTGCGTATTCCCGCGTGCGCCTGAGGGGAACACGCAACCGTGCGCCACCGCCGGCCGCCGCAGCTATCCTTTGCGATTCGCGCTCAACGACCTCGTATGTACCCGGCCAGAAGGAAATAATCTGTTTGATCCGGAATCTTGCGCTAGTCAGGTCTGCTGAAGCCTCGAGCCAAATCGCAGCCCTGCTCTTCTCTCTTCTGAGAATGTCGTAGCTGGTGGGTTCCATGGATCTTTATCCTGATGATCTGCAGCCATTTCTGGAATCTTATGGTTAGTGCTCACCTAGACAAATTGCCCCAAGGCATTCGTCCAGGTTTGTTGTGATGTTCACCGATACCTGCGAGGGGATAACCCGCGACAGTTCGGGGTCGCATTCGTTCACCACAATGGCGTCAACAGAGACGATCGCGTCTTGGCCCTCGATGCCTGGAACTCGAATGCCTCGCTGCGGGATTTCCAGTCGTTGGCGATTGGTATTCATTCATACATCATCCAAGATTCTGAACTTACGGTCTGTCCTAAAAAGGACATACGTTTCTGGTCCACCGACGCTGATTCACACTCACTTCGTATTTTCTGGCCTAAATGGGTTAGCCCGGGTCGTAGTAATGGACCCACGCTTCGACGCCGCTATTCGCGCCAGCCCGCACATATGGGCCGAGGGCCCGAAAAACACTTCGTTTTGATAGATTCGGCGATGAAAGCTTCTGCGGTGACTCCCCTCCACTTCACAAGACGATTGCGGACGCGAAAACTAGGGGGCGCTGGTCCTGGCCCAGGCGTGGCGATTTATCCACAGGAAGCTGCAAGCCTCTGGCTTTTTCTTTTTAACGCGCCCCTGTGGATGCCAGGCGAAGGGAGGAGCTTGAACGCGCTGCGCGCCGAGTTCCCAAGGCGTCCTTTGTGAGATTAAAGATGATGCGCCAGTTTGGAACAATCGTTCTTATGCATGCGACCGCCCCATCTGAGGAAAATAGATCCCGCGAAAACAAAGGCGCGCGATAAGGATGTTGATGCGGTAGCCGAGTGGTTTGTGAGCGATCGATGCCACGGCGTTTGCGATTGCCTCCGGGCTGTAGGACTTAGCCCACCCCTGCTTAACTTCCGCATGGGCTTCCGAGATGGTCATCTTCAACGGAGTGTGCGCCATCGCAAACGGGATGAATTCCTGCCAATGTTTCGGCCGCGTCAATCGGCCAGCCGCCTCTAGCCTTTTGTAAAGGGGCGTTGCGGGCAAAGGCGTGAGCAAGCCAAAAATAGGCAATCCTGGCGCCCACGTGCGAATTTCGTTGAGGGTTCGCTCGGCCACGCCGACCGTGTCGTTGTCCATCCCAAAAATGAATGAGGTAATCGCGAACACGTTGCGCTGCGCGAGTCTTTCGAGCACGGCGGCATACTCACCGGGTTTGTTGAAGCCTTTCTTCACATCCTTTAGGTTGGCGGGGTCGATGGACTCCATGCCGATGAAGATCCATTTGCCGCCTGCGGCGGCGATGAGATCGACAAGTTCCTCGTCGCGCAGGAGATTGGCGCTGATTTGCGCGACCCAATGCACCTGGGCGTCGGCCGCGATGATGTCTCGAAGTAGGGACTTGGTGCGCTTCATGTTGATGGCGAAATTGTCGTCGATGAAGAAGACGGCTATCTGACCGCGCTCGCTCGTCGCGCGGGCTTTCAGGAGCAGCAACTCGTCGACGACGCTTTTATTGGTGCGGAACCGGATGGAATCGCCGAAGAAACCGGTTACGGTACAGAACTCGCATCCGCAGGGGCAACCGCGACCGGACTCGACGGGAATGATCCGGAAAGTGCCCCAACCCGCGCCAACTTTTCGAAGCATGGGAGTGGCAACCTTTGGAACGATGTTGAACTGATCGAGATCGATGGTATCCCAGGGGATCGGCGGATACGCTTGCAGAGAAGGCTTTTGTTCCTGCCCGAAGGCGTCGACGGGAGCGTAGATATCCTTTTAGAGCGGCGCGCGCCGCGTCGGCAACAATTCTTGGCCAGGTTTCGTCGGCCTCACCGAGAGCTACCGCGTCGGCACTGGCGAGGGCCGCCGGAGCGGCC